>OIXH01002967.1_pt1 | contig 15897 bp, 12 predicted proteins | sample 1587741 | NCBI WGS metagenome assembly OIXH01 (sample SAMEA3888916, study PRJEB22519) | human gut metagenome | biome: human gut; feature: human-associated habitat; material: faeces | place: Denmark | collected 2011 | reverse complement strand
AAAGCCTTCACCGTCCTGCTGACGGAATTCTGGAACCGCCCCAACAACCCGCCCATCCCCGCCTTTATTCTCAAAGAAATCTAGGAGGAACCCATGAATATTCTGCTTACCGCATTCGATCCCTTTGGCGGCGCGTCCGTCAACCCCGCCTGGGAGGTGGTCTCCCGGCTGAAAGAGGACTGGGGCCCCCACCGGCTCCATAAGCTCCTGGTCCCCACGGTTTTCGGGGCCGCCGAGGAGCTGACCAACACCGAAGCCGCCCGCATCGGAGCCGACGCCGTCATCTGCGTGGGCCAGGCCGGCGGCCGCTTCGAGGTCTCCTTTGAACGGGTGGCCGTGAACCTGGACGACGCCTCCATCCCCGACAACCAGGGCAACCAGCCCCAGGACGTCCCCATCACCCCCGGCGGAGCCCCCGCCTGTTTCACCAACCTGCCGGTGAAAAAAATGGCCGAAGCCGTCCGCATGGCCGGGGTCCCCGCCGCGGTCAGCTACACCGCCGGGACCTTTGTCTGCAACCACCTGTTCTACCGGGTCATGGAGGAGATCGCCGCCCATTACCCCCGCCGTTACGGCGGATTCATCCACCTGCCCTTCCTCCCCTCCCAGACGGTGTTCCGCAGCCACACCCCCTCCCTCTCCCTGGAGACCCAGATTCTGGCCCTGGAGACCGCCCTCACCGCCTTCCTCAGCGGAGAAACCCTCTGAAATGCCAAAGACCGGAGCAGGAATTCCGCTCCGATCTTTTTACGTTCCGTTATTTCGTCGCGTCGTAGTACTTTTGGTAAATCTCCAATGCCTCATTTGCGCCCATGTTGACCAGGGTGGACTGGGCCTCGTCCCAGGTCTTGTCCAGGGTGCCTTCCGTGACCCAGCTGGCGAACAGCGAGTCGATGTACGGCGTCACCTCGGAGAGAATGTTGTTGACGGTCTTGGCGTCGTCAATGGTCATCCACACGTCAGGAATCCGGGAGAAGCCCTTCGGTGAATAGTTGGCCAGATAGAGGTCCTCCACCGGGTCCTTCTGGATGGACACAGGGGGCAGCACATCCTGCTTGTGCCATTCTTCCTTGGTGACGATGAACAGCTTCGATCCGGGCATCAGCAGGTCCTCGCCTTCCCGGTTCCAGTCGATAGGCCGGAGCTGATGATAGGTGCCGTCAGCCTTCTTTTCCAGGTGCTCGCCGATAAGCTGGGCGCTGTTGATCTGCAGGGAATTTTCCGGGGTCAGCAGATTGTCCGCCCAGGCCAGGCAGAGCTCCGGATTCTTTGCGGAGGAGGTCAGAACGCAGTTGCCGCGCTCAATGGAGAAGGACTGTCCCTTGGGCCAAGCCGCATCGTGGCCCTCGATCTTGATCGGCGTGCTCAAGGTAAACCGGTTGTCATCCGGGCCGGTCTGGGTGGAGCCCACCCGCCAGGAGGTGGTGAAGCCAAGGATATCGTCCGGATTGGTCAGCTTCGAGTTGTACATGGAACCGTTCTGGGTAAAGGTCTCCACGTCCAGCAGGCCGTCCTTCCACAGATCGTTGAGCCAGGTGACAAATTCCTTGAACTCCGGCTGCATAATAGACCAAACCACCTTGTCGCCCTTGACCATAACGCCCTTGCCAAGGATACCGAAGGAGGCGCCGAAATCATACAGGATGTCCGCGGAAGACAGCGAAAGAGGGATCTCATCGGCCTTGCCGTTGCCATTGGGGTCCTGGGTCTTAAAGGCGGTCAGGATTTCCTTGAACTGCTCGGCAGTCAGGGGAACCGCAGGGTCGGAATTCCATTCGAAGGAAAGGTTCACCTTTTCCATCCAGCCCTGGTTGATAAAGGGAATGTTGCTGATGTAGAAGTGGCCGCCGCCGACCTCCATGATGTTCGGAACATTGTAAATGTGGCCGTCAGGAGCGGTGTCCATACTTTTCCATTCGGGATGCTCCGCAAAATAAGCGGCAAGATTGGGCATATAATCGTCGATGTACTGTTCGATGGTCTGGAATTTCCCGCTGGTACCAAGGTTCAAAACGTCATCGGCGGTGAAGATTCCCATAGACAGATACATATCCGGCTGGTTATCCGCGGCCACCAGAACGTTTTTCTTCTCGGCCCAGGCGCTTTTCATGGTGTCGGACCATTCCACATGGACGTTGGTCTTTTCCTCCAGCTCTTTCCAAAAACGGATGCTGTCATTTCCGGGAGCGCCATCGTTGATGAGGGTGCCGATGGAAATGGTGGCTTTCTCGTCCACCAGCGGCAGCTGGCCCACGTGGATCGTCTCTTTTTCTTCGGCAGCGCTGGAGGCGGGAGCGGAGGAAGCGGGCTTGGAGGAAGGGGTCGAAGAACCGGCGTCGCCGTTTCCGCCGCATCCGGCCAGAGCCGAAGCGGAAATGGCTGCCACAGCGGCAAACGTCATAGCGCGAAGCAGATGCTTTTTCATATGGGGTACTCCTTTCAAAATTAAAGTTCCAAGTCTGTCAGCCTTTCAGAGAACCGATCATGACCCCCTTTACAAAGTATTTTTGCAGAAATGGATAGATTACCAGCATCGGAACCGTGGACACAATAATGATGCCGTATTTAATGAGTTCCTTTCGGCTTTGCAGCCGAAGAATTTCCTCATAATCCGTAAGGAGACTGAAATCGATCTGATCCAGGGTCAGAATCCCCCGGAGGATCAGCTGTAAGGGGTAGAGCTTCTGGTCATTTAAGTAGATCATGCCTTTCCAGTAGTCGTTCCAGTGGCCCACGCCGTAGTAAAGGCACATCACCGCGATAATGGGCTTGGAAAGGGGCAGCACGATCTGCCAGAAGTTCTGGAAATGAGAGATGCCGTCAATGTAAGCGGCCTCGTAGAGCTCAGTGGGAATGGAGCTCCGCAGGAAGGTGATGCAGACGATGATATTGCTGATGGACACCAGCCCCAGGATCACCATCACCGGCCACCGGTTCACCAGCCCCAGCTTCTGGCAGACCAGATAGGTGGGGATCAGCCCGCCGCCGAAATACATGGTGAACATCATGTAAAAGAGGAAGATTTTCTTCCCGTAAAACTGCTTCCGGGACATGGGGTACGCCGTCAGCATGGTCACGGAGACATTGAGCACCGTCCCCAGCAGGGTGTAGAAGATGGTGTTCCGGTACCCCGTCCACAGCTGGCCGTAGGAGAAGATTTTCTGGTACCCGTCCCAGGTGATGCCCTTGGGGATCAGGAACACCTGCCCCCCGTTGACCATCTGGGGATCGGAAAAGGACGCGATGACGATAAAGTACAGCGGATACAGAACGATCAGGGACAGCAGCGACAGGATCACATAGCTGATCCCCTCGAAAACCTTGTCCTGCCGGCTCAACCGGATGGCGTTTTTGTTTTTCATGGAAGGGACCCCTTTCTCACCACAGGCTGTTTTCCGAAAGTCTCCGGCTGACCGTATTCACCGTCACCAGGAGGATGATGTTGATAATGTTGTTGAACAGCCCGATGGCCGAGGAGTAGCTGAACTGGTTCTGGATAAGACCCACCTTGTAAACGTAGGTGGCGATGATCTCCTGGGAGGCCGCCGTGGTCCCCGTCTGCATCAGGAAGGCTTTCTGGGCCCCCTGGTTCATAATGGACCCGGCGTTCATGATCAGCAGGATGGTGGCCGTTGGAAGGATGCTGGGGAAATCGATGTGGACGATCTGCTGGAACTTGGAGGCCCCGTCGATCCGGGCGGCCTCATAAAGCTCCGGACTCACCGCGGAGAGGGCGGCGATGTAGATGATGCTCCCCCAGCCTGCCCCTTGCCACACCCCGGACCAGACGTAGAGGTGCTTGTACATGGACGGCTCCGCCAGGAAGTTGACAGCCTGGACCCCCAGCTTCCCCAGTCCGATGTTGACGATGCCGCTGGTGGGGGAAAGGAAGATGAACAGCATCCCCACCACCACCACCTCGGAGATGAAGTGGGGCGCATAGGTCACGGTCTGGACGAACTTCTTGAAGCCCTCCCGCCGGACCTGGGTCACCATCAGCGCCAATAGGATGGGAATCGGGAACCCGGCGATGAGCCCGTATAAGCTCAGAACCAGGGTGTTTTTCAAAACGTTCCAGAACTGGAAGGACCGGAAGAACCGGGTGAAGTTGTCAAATCCCACCCAAGGGCTCCCCAGGATGCCCTGACCCACGTTGTAGTCCTTAAAAGCGATCTGCACGCCGTAAATGGGGATGTACGCGAAGATGAACAGGTAAACGACCACCGGCAGCATCATAATGTACAGCTGATAGTCCCGCCTCATCATCGCCGGAAAAGAGATGCGTTTTCGTTTCATAGCGGAAGTCTCCTTCGTGTCGCGGCCCGGGGCCGGTGGGATGAGCTTATTCTAGCACACCCCAAGGATTTTGTCTATTTACAATACTTTTGCCCCTTCCCATTCTTCCGAACTGCCGGAATTGCCCAATTTTGTGTCCGATTTCAGAAGAAATGTAAGGGGATATAAGAATTGTCACCCAAAAGCCGCCTGTTTGCGGTTTCTTCTTCCCCCGATTTGTGCTACAATAAAGAAAGCCCCACGGCAAACCATCGGACAGGAGGAGACCCGGATGCACAGAAAGCGCTCCAGAATCTTTTACCGTTATCTTTTCTCGTATGCCTTCGCCTTCCTGCTTCCGCTGGCGGCCACCAGTATTTTCGTTTCCAGCTACTTCCTTCAGATCTATCAGGACGAGATCGTCTCCAACACCCTGGGCCGCCTGAACCAGTCCATGACCTCCCTGGACTTCCAGCTGAACCGCATCCGCCGCATCTCGGAAAACGTCTTCAATAACCTCCAGTTCCTCCCCTTTTACTTCCCCGACAACATCCCCTCGGGCATTTCCGCCATCCAGGAGCTGAAAAAGTACGCCCTGGAGGACGACGCCGTCTCCGAGGTGATCTTCTACGACGGCGAAGGCGACTTCCTTTTCTCCTCGGACACCTCCTACACCGTCCGGGACTTCATCTCCTTCCACGGCTACGCCTGGGACCCCGACCGCTTCCCCGAGGAAATGGCGGAAGCAAACCTCCCCGCCGTCTACCTGGACCCCGACGCGGAGGGCCGCTGCCTCTCCGCCCACTCCGGCAGGTCCATCACCTTCCTCTACCCCGACCTGAGCCCCTACCTGGACCGCCGGGTCATGGTCCGGGTCAACGTGGACGCCCTTTACCGGATGCAGCAGGACATCGGCGCCAACCTCCAGGCCGTCACCTTCCTCCTGGACGCCAACGGCGATGAGGTCCTCCGCTTCCGCACCGACACCTGGCAGGAGGAGCCGGATTTTGACCTGGACCTCTCCGCCCTGGAAAACCGGCAGATGGTCCGCCTGAACGGCCGCCGGTACCTCTACCTCCGGGTCCGCTCCGCCCAGACCGGCTGGTCCTACGCCGCCCTCATCGACTCGGAAAACGCCCTGGCCCCGGTGCAGACCCTGCGGCTCATCATCCTGGCCGGGACCGCCCTCCTCCTGGCCGTGGGCTTCGGCATCACCTACCTGTTCGCCAGCCGGTCCTACGCCCCCTTGCGGGACCTCCGGGGAAAGCTGGCCCCCTCTGAAACCGCCGCCGGAAACGAATACGACGACATCCAGGACGCCGTAGTGGCCATCAAGAACGCCAACGCCTCCCTTTCCAGCCAGCTCCAGAGCGCCAGCGACGCCGTCCGGGAGTACCTGGTCTACCACCTCCTCAAGGGCTCCTTCCCCTCCCTGGAGGTTTTTAATGAAAAAGGCGCGGTCTGCGGCCTCTGCCTGCCCCGGGACCGGTTCCAGGTGGCCTCCTTTTACAGCGCCCGCTGGCGGTCCCTTTCCCCGGAGGAGGTGCCCCAGACGGCGCTGCGCCTGCTGTCCGGCCTGCCGGAGAACGTCCAGGCCCTCTGGCGGGACTGCACGGAGTCCTGCGCCGTGGTCTTCGCCCTCTGCGCCCCGGAGGAGGCGGACCCCGCCGTCCGGAACTTCCTCCGCAGCAGCCTCACCCGGGCCCGGGAGCTCCTGGGCGGCCCGGTCACGGTGGGGATCAGCGGCTGCTCCGGCATCGCCGACCTTCCCCAGCTCTACCTCCAGGCCACCACCGCCACGGACTACCGCCTGATCCGGGGAGCCGACAACCTCATCGACTACACCACCCTGGCGGTGAAGGACTCCATCCCCGACGCCTCCTTCCGCCACATCCGGGAGAAGCTGGACGCCTTGATCCGCAAGGGCGAAAGCGAGCAGATCCGCAATTTTCTGGGGAACATCGTCCGCTACCTCCAGAGCAGCAACCCCTCCATTTTCCAGGCCAAGTCCATCTGCTACGACATCGTCAACGCCGTCAACAAGTCCGTGGGCGAAATCTGCGCCGAGTACGACCTGGTCCCGGCAGCCTCCCCCAGCGTTTTCCAGATTTCCTCCTTTGAGACCGTTGACGAGCTGGTCCCCATCGTCCAGCGGATCAGCGAAAGCCTCCGGGAGCTGCTCCAGAACCGGGACGCCGCCCGCCCCGAGGACCCCGCCGCCCGGATGACCGGCTATATCCGGGAGCACTACGCCGAAGCGGACTTCTCCCTCCAGGCCATGGCCGAAGCCTTCGGCATGAGCGCCCCCAACCTGAGCACCGCCTTCAAAAAAGCCACCGGGACCACCATCCTGGACTACGCCACCCGCCTGAAGATCACCAAGGCCAAGGAACTGCTCACCGGCAGCAATATGACCCTCCAGGACATCGCCCTGGAGGTGGGCTACTATAACCCCACCAGCTTCATCCGCCGCTTCAAACAGCTCACCGGCATGACCCCCGGGGAGTACAAATCTGCCGCCAACACCCCCGGATTCGAAAAGTAGCGCCTCTGCTCCAGCCGCTTCCGCGCCGGAAAGAGCATCTCACCCCTGGTATACGCGGCATCGCCCAAACTCCCATTTTGTCCATATTCCGTCCCCTCGCAGAATTCGTTACATATGTTAATTTGTCTTCCGCATCTATTCCATTGCCCTCCTTTCGCCGTCGGCTGCAGCTGTCAGCCCGTCCGGACCGGCGAAAGGAGTCTTTCTGTTTCCGGCCCATCCCGGAACACAAAAAGAGAGACCGAAATCGACCCCAAACGGAGCCTTTTCGGTCTCTTTTTTACCTGTTTGCGTCCAAATTTTTCCTTATCGGAAGTCGAAGGAGAACACCGCCGTTTCCTCTCCGCCGCCCCAATTGCTCTCCGGGACCAGCGTGATTCCCCCAAGGACCCGCCCCACGGGAACATCATAGCTCCGGAGCCGGTTGTCCTTGACCTTGGCCAGAACGACCGGCCCATCGTCGGTTTCCGCCGTCAGGGTGAAAGCGCGGCAGAGGGGCAGGGGCATGTGCATCTGGGGAGAATCCAGCAGCGTGCTGCACCGGGTGGGATGGTACTGCTCCATCTCGTCCCCGGGGAGGCTCTCCCGGTTCAGATCGCTGTCAAAAACCAGGTGGACCGCCTCCACCCAGGCAGGCTCCGCCAGGCGGTAGACCACGGAAGCGCCGTTTTTCACCCGGCAGCCGCAGTCCGAGCCGCCGTACAGGCCATGGACACGGTCCCGGCCGTCCCGGAGGGCGTCGCTGCCGCCGGAAATCTCCGCCCTCCGGCAGGCGTCGGAGATTTCCCGCCGGAACCCGGGCAGGAAGCAGTCGTCGTTCAGCAGCATCTGCTGGAGGGCGTGGAGCTGCTCCTTATAAACGCCGTGGGGCGTCAGATCGTGGGCAACAGCCACCGCAGCCGCCGCGCCCACCGCCTGGCCGAAAAGGGCGCAGGTCATCATGACCCGGGTGCTGCTCATGGCGAAGTGGGTGGCGCTGATGTTCCGCCCGGCAAAGAACAGGTTCTCCACGTTCCGGGAGTACAGGGCCCGGTAGGGCAGCGGATAGGGCGCGGGGGTCCGCACGTTGGTGTTGGGGGTCCCCCGGTGATAGAAGCCCCCGGGAAAGTGGTCATCCAGGGGCCAGCCGCCGTAGGCCACGGTGTCCGGATACTGTCTGCCCCCGGAGATGTCCCGCTGGGTCACCATGTATTCCCCCACCATCCGCCGGGACTCCCGCTTGCCGGGGAGGAACCCCAGGAAATCCAGATCCCAGGTGGACGTATCATAGCGGCCGCTGTTTTTCAGGTAATCCCAGGTGCCCAGCGCCAGAGGAATCAGCTCCTCCGTAATGGCTTCCGTATCCCCGATGGAGTCCCGGTCGCCGCCAAGCTCCAGATACCAGTAGTTTTCCACTGTAGAGCGGGGATCCCCCAGACGTCCGGCCAGGTCCTCTGCGGTCAGCTTAGTGCTCCACTCCGGCGGGATGAAGGGCACGGGGCGGGCGGTCTCCCGGCCCTGGATCAGGCAGCTCATGCCCATGGTGCAGGAATCCGCCGTTTCGGTGGTCGTATTTTCTCCGAATTCCTCCTTGGATTCCCGGCCGATGCGGAACTCCGCACCGGTCAGCGGGGCCAAAATGCTGTCCCCGGAGCAGTCGGCGAAAAACCGGGCCTCCACCCGCTGAAACTGCTGGGTGGTCAGCTGATAGCCGGTAACGCTTTTGATTCGGGTGGTCCGGCCATCGGGGAACTCCCCGGTCTCGGTCTCCGCATCCATGCAGGCGCAGTTGAGGAGAAGGGTCAGGTTTTTCTCCCGCCGGGCGAAGCTATAAAGCACCGTGTCCCAGAGATAGTAGTTTTTGGTGGGATTCCGGTAAAGGTTTTCCAGGGCGATCTCCTCGATGAGGCCGGTCTCCCGGTTGTCCCGGCCGTGAGCGCCGCAGATCCACATCCGGATCTCCGAGGAGGCGTTTCCCCCCAGAACCGGCCGCTCATGTATGAGAACGGTTTTCAGGCCGTGGCGGGCCGCCTCCACCGCCGCGCAGAGCCCGGCAATGCCGCCGCCCACAACGCAGAGGTCCGCCTGAAGCGTCTGAGTTTTCAACATACTGCTGTCTCCCTTCCGGCCCCGCTCTTGACAAAACCCGGAGCCGCGGATAAAATAAGGTTATGGGACCCTTCCGGTCCCCCTTTGCATCCATTATACCACATCCGGCGGGGTTTTACATCCCTTTTTGCGAAAAATCCGCCGGATTTTCCAGAAAGGAGCACGCCCCTTGTACCGCACCGACCCAGCCATCGACAACGGCAAAGCCTTCGACTGGGGCCGCACCTCCCAGGACTACGCCCGGTACCGGGACATCTACCCTCCGGCCTTTTACCGGCGCATCCTGGACCTGGGCCTTTGCCGGAACGGCCAGGAGGTCCTGGACGTGGGCACGGGCACCGGCGTGCTGCCCCGGAACCTCTGCCGGTACGGCGCAAAGTGGACCGCCGCCGACGTTTCCCCGGAGCAGATCGGCCAGGCAGAGGCCCTTTCCCAAGGGATGGACATCCGCTATCTGGTCTCCCCCGCCAAGGAGCTGGACTTCCCCCAAAACACCTTCGACGTCGTCACCGCCTGCCAGTGCTTCTGGTACTTCGACCCCGGGCGGACCGCCCCGCTGTTCCGGCGGATATTGAAGCCCGGCGGGAGCCTTCTGGTCCTGTACATGGCCTGGCTGCCCTTTGAGGACCCCATCGCCGGGGCCAGCGAAGCGCTGGTCCTGAAATACAGCCCCCAATGGAGCGGCGCCGGGGAGACCCTCCGCCCCATCCCCATCCCGGAACGGTACTTGGAGGACTTCACCCTCATCCATCACAAGGAATTCCCCCTGAAGGTCCATTTCACCCGGGCGACCTGGCACGGCCGGATGAAAGCCTGCCGGGGCATCGGCGCGTCCCTCTCCGGCGAGGAGCTCCGGGCCTGGGAGGCGGAACACCGGCGGCTGCTGGAATCCATTGCCCCGGAGGAGTTCGACATCCTCCACTACGCCGCCATGGCTCAGTTAAAATCCAAAGCTGTCACCCCATAGAAAGGAGTCTTTCCCATGGAAAAAATCAAAAAGAACTTCGGCTTCGGCTGCATGCGCTGCCCATGAAGGACGGCCAGGTGGACACCGCCGAGACCTGCCGGATGGTGGATGCGTTTCTGGACGCGGGGTTCAATTACTTTGACACCGCCCACGGCTACCTGGACGGCAAAAGCGAAACCGCCCTCCGGGACTGTCTCACCAGCCGCTACCCCCGGGACCGCTACATCCTGACGGACAAGCTCACCGACTTCTTTTTCAGGAAGGAGGAGGACATCCGGCCCTTCTTCGAGAGCCAACTGGCCGCCTGCGGCGTGGAGTACTTCGACTTCTACCTGATGCACGCCCAGAACGCCGAAAATTACAAGTTCTTCAAGTCCTGCCATGCCTATGAGACGGCCTTCCAGCTGAAAGCCGAGGGCAAGGTCCGCCACGTGGGCATCTCCTTCCACGACCGGCCGGAGGTTCTGGAGCAGATTCTCACCGAGTACCCCCAGGTCGAGGTGGTGCAGATCCAGTTCAACTACGTGGACTACAACGACCCCGCCGTCCAAAGCCGGAACTGCTACGAAGTCTGCCGGAAATTCGGCAAGCCCGTCATCGTCATGGAGCCGGTGAAGGGCGGCAACCTGGTGAACCTCCCGGACAGCGCCAAAGCGGTCCTGGACGCCCTTCACGGCGGCAGCCCCGCCAGCTACGCCATCCGCTTCGCCGCCGGGTTCCCGGGGATGATGATGGTCCTCTCCGGCATGAGCAATCTGACCCAGATGGAGGACAACCTCTCCTTCATGAAGGACTTCCAGCCCCTGAACGACGCCGAGCTGGCCGCTGTGGAAAAGGTCCAGGAGATTTTCCGCGGGATGCACCTGATCCCCTGCACCGCCTGCCGGTACTGCACCGCGGGATGTCCCAGGCACATCGCCATCCCCGACGTGTTCGCCGCCATGAACGCCAAGCAGATTTACCACGACTGGAACGCGGACTACTATTATAACAACATCCACACCGCCCCGGGCCGCCGGGCCTCCGACTGCATCAAGTGCGGCAAGTGCGAAAAGGCCTGTCCCCAGCACCTGCCCATCCGCCAGCTGCTGGAGCAGGTGTCCCAGGAGTTCGACAAGGCCCGATAAACCCCATCTCTGAAAAAAGACTGCGGCTCACCGCCGCAGTCTTTTTCTGTGGAATTCTGCGGATTGCCCGCCCGACAGGATGTCCTGCCGTTAACGCTCCGCAGGGGCGCGGGCTCCGCCCCGCCCACCGGTCCGTTGCTTTTGGGTCGGGTAAAACCCGGCCCCTACAGGCAAACTGTCGATAGAACATTCGTAGGGGCGGACGACTCTGTCCGCCCCTTATTTGGCCCCGCCTGCACACGCCGGACTTTCGTACAGCTTCCCATGCACGAAATAGTTATACGACCGGCACCCCCCGGCGCACCACGGACCCATCCGGCACCGGGCGCAGCTTCCCGTCAGCATCTCCCGCCGGAACTGCCGATTGTACGCAAAGGCCCCCGGGTCCTCCCAGATATCCCGCAGCCTCCGCTGCCGCAGATTCCCCTCGTTGAACCGCTCATCGTACAGCGACTCGCACCCCCGCACGTTGCCCGCGCTGTCGATGCCTATGGCGGAGATACCCGCCCTGCACCCCTGGAAGCAGGCCCCATCGGCCCCCCGCAGGCGCAGCTCCTCATCCGTAAAGTACCCCACGTTGTCAGCCGCCCCCAGCATAAACGGCGCTTCCGCCCGGTGCCGCATCACGAAAGCGATGACCTCCGCCGGGTCGATGCGCCAGTCCAGCCCCCGGGCGGCGCTGCCCATAGGCGAGCACGCCTGCAGCTGCCACGCCCCGATGCCGGACCCCTCCAGCACCCGGTACAGCTCCTCCAGCCGCCCCATGCAGTCCCGCCGCAGGGTGGAGATCACCGACACCGGCATCCCCGCTGCCGTCAGCGCCCGGACGGCCTCCATGGCCCGCTTAAAGCTCCCGGCCTGCCGCCCGGCGTCATGCACGTCCTCCGGCCCGTCGATGGACACCGCCACCGACGACACCCCCGCCTGCTTCAGCTGTTCCAGCACCTCCGGCGACATCAGGTACCCGTTGGTGATCACGTCCACCCGGACGCCCAGCCCGGTGAGCCGCCCGGCGATCTGCGCCCAGTCCCGCCGCAGGAATACCTCGCCCCCGATCAGCGACACCCTCCGGCAGCCCAGGTCCGCCAGCTGCTCCGCCGCGTCCATACACTCCGCCGTGGACAGCTCGTCCGCCCTGGCCCGCCCCCCGGCGGACCCGCAGTACCTGCATCCGAAGCAGCACGCCAGCGTCAGCTCCCACACGCAGCTCGTAAGCCGGAACCCGCTCATTTCTCTTCCTTGATCACCGGCGCGGCATACACCGCCATGATGGGCGGCTCCTTCCGGTCCTTGCCCCCCGGCCTTTTCAGCGGCTTATCCTGCATCAGCCGCTCCAGCTCCGCCCTGGGGTCCTCCTGGGGATACCCGCTCTGCTTCTTCTCGTTCATGGCCAAAAACCTCCTCATCTGTTGGTTATCTCCTCCATTATACCACCCCCGCCCCCCTCCGTCCACCCCGGTTTCCCCAGAATACACTTGCATTCGACACCCCTTTGTGATACAATGCCAAGCGGGCGTAAAAAAATCGTAAACAAGTCCCAAAACCTCTTGCAAACGATATCGGAATAGTGTACAATGGATACCATCTAAAACTGTCCCTGCAAAACCCAAGTCAATTGGGGCCGCCCGGCCCCCAAAATAAACGAAATGGGAGGAATGAGAAAATGAAAACATGGAAACGGGCGTTGGCACTCGTGCTGGCGCTGGTCATGGCCCTGTCTCTGGTGGCCCTGCCATCCTTCGCCGCGGGCGAGGAGGACAGCGCCGGCAATGGTTCGCCTCGCGTCGAGTATGCGGGCGAGAGCGGGAAGAACAACGGCGGCCTGGTCATGACTAAGACCGTCAGGCAGACCAGCGAGAGCGAGTTCCTGCTGACCCTGGAGGCCTATGCCACCGGCGAGACCCGAACGGAAACCAAGGACATCCCCATGGACATCGTCCTGGTCCTGGACGTCTCCGGCTCGATGGACGATCCTATTAACGGATCTGGCTCGCAGTATAAGATTGACGTTCTGAAATCTGCCGTCAATGGCTTCATTGACAAAGTGGCGGAGAAGTCCCCCAACAGCAGCATCGCCGTTGTGAAGTTTGCGGGCGATGAGAAAACCGAAACCGGAAATGATAAGTATACGGATTATTGGGGGTACACATACAACTATTCCCAGACCGTAATAGGTCTCACTGCCGCTGGAACCGGCGCGGCTGCGCTGAAAGATGCGGTCAATGCACTTGATCCCGATGGATCGACTGCCGCAGATTACGGTATGAATCGCGCCAAGAGCATCATCGATAGCGTAAAGAACAACGACCACCAGAAGGTCGTCATCATGTTCACCGATGGCGAGCCAAACCACAGTAATGGTTTTAGCACTACCGTCGCCAACAACGCCATCAAGGCCAGTAAGTCCATCAAGAACGCCGGAGCCACCGTCTACACCATCGGCTGCTTCAGCAAGACGTACGAGGACACCGAAAATGTCCCCAAGTATATGAACCGCGTGTCCTCCAACTATCTGGATGCCACTACTATGCGGGATGGCACCAAAACGTCCAGCGACTACTATAAGACCGTCAGTAGCGCCGAGGACTTGAACAACATCTTCAAGACCATCAGTGAGACCATCGGCTCCACGCCTGTCGAGTTGACCAGCACCTCCGTCCTTCGCGACGTGATCTCTGATTCCTTCACGTTGCCGGAGGGTTACACGGACGGCGACATCAAGGCCTACAGCGTGTCCTGCGAGTCTAGCACCAAGAATGCGGACGGCACCTATACCTACACTTGGAAAACCACTCCCGACGCGGATAAGTATGATGTCACCGTTGCCGACGACAACAAGACCATCAACGTCACCGACTTTGACTATGCCGCCAACTGGGTTGACCAGTATGACGTAGGCGGCAGTAAGAGCCACGGCAAGAAGCTGGTGGTGGAGATTCCCATCGTCCTTGATCCGGACGCCACCGGTTCGGTTGACACCAACGGCCCTGCTTCCGGCATCTATGCTTCCGCTGACGCGGAGACTGCATTTGCCAACTTCAAGACCCCCACGGTCTATGTCCCCTTCTTCACCGTTACCCATGTGGCCAGCACCGTGGATAGCGCCACCGGTGCAAACAAGGGCGAAGTGCGAGCAAGCAAGAATTACCCCCTGTGGTGCTACAAGGAGTTCAACCTCACCTCCGTCGTCACCGCGAATTACCTCTACGGCGGCACCTTTAACGAGAAGACCTGCACCACCGTCCACAAGGACGTCCAGGAGCAGGGCAACCCCATGGAGCTGAACCCCACCGAGAACGCCACCTATTATATCTGGGAAGTCCCCGACACCTATCTGCGCCCCTTCGCTTTCTGGGTGTCTCGCCATCTGGAAGGCGGCAACGGCACGCAGAATGTGACCCAGATGTACCTTCTGTCCCTCCTGGATCGCGTCAACTATCTGGATGCCGGACTCTATGTGCAGTTTGCAGGCGACGAGAAGGGTGAGTATATCTCCTCCGGCTGTGAGCAGCTGACCGGAAAGACCGACGTGAACAAGGAGGCTACCGTGTATCAGATGCTGGAGTACGCGCTGTGTACCGCGCCGGACAATATCCTCGAGACCTGGTATCTTGTCGATGGCAAGGTTACTACGTTCGATGGAGAGCTCCAGCGGAATGCCGATGGAAGGTACCTGGATGGAACCAACAGCGCCGCCCGGGTCATTGATGACGGCTGCATCATCGGTCATCGCCTGGATAGCGATGAATTTGCAAAGTTCCAGGACCACTCCGTCACCTACAGACCCTACTGGATCACGCAGGACGGTGTCCGCGTCGAGGGCCTTCGCGATCGGACCTATACCTTTGCGAAAGACAGCGATAGACCCACCAAGGGTACTGTCAATAGTTATGAGACCAAGGATGCATACGAATTCGTTGGAACCGGCACCCAGGCGGTCCAGACTCTGGCCCTGCGCACTAACATGCTGACGGCCGAGTCTGAGCCCGCCGTGGAGAACGTCACCGTCACCGTGGTGGATGCGGCCAAGACCTACGAGCTTACCGTTTCCGCCGGTACCGGCATCCGTGACCAGGTGGCCTACCAGGCCCCCGCCGGCAAGGTCTTTGCCGGTTGGTTTGCCGACCAGGCTTACACCACCCCCGCTGACCTGGACCAGGTCACCCAGGACACCACCATCTACGCCAAGTACGTCAGCGACTCCTATCTGGACCTGGATTACAGCCGCATCGGCCTGTTCCGTCTCCGTGGCGTCACCCTGATCTCTGCCGTGGATAACCCCGCCAACTATCAGGCCTCCGGCTTCATCGTTGGTGACCAGAAGGTTGACGCTTCCTACGCCAGCCGTTATCGGATCTTCAAGACTCCCGCCAACCTGTTCGGCGCGGCCCGTGACGCCAAGCTCATGCTGGCTGATAAGAGCCTCTCCGGCACCGGCGACCTGGAGGTCACCCCCTATTGGATCACCCTGGACGGCACCGAAGTCCACGGCGTCACCCACACCCTGCATTACAACACCCGCACCATTTGGGAGTGAGGAAAGGAGAACATCATGACCTATATCGATCCTCAGCTCCGTCCGGTCCTGGACCGCAACACGGTTATCGGTACACCTTCCGGTGGCCACGGCGGTGACAAGCCCGACAGCATTGGCAACGGTCTCTACCGTGTCACCCTCCCCGACGGCACCAAGGTCGTCGTGGACCAGTACGGCAACATCATCGGCTGAGCAAAACCCCAAGCTGAGCAAAACCCCAAGCTGAGCAAAAACCCCAAGCTGAGCAAAAACCCCAAGCGGGGGGATGGCATCCCATCCCCCCGCTTTCTTCCATCCATCCCTCTTGGCTCTCCCTCTGGGAGAGCTGTCACCGAAGGTGACTGAGAGGGCCTGTAGG
>OIXH01002966.1_pt1 | contig 15898 bp, 11 predicted proteins | sample 1587741 | NCBI WGS metagenome assembly OIXH01 (sample SAMEA3888916, study PRJEB22519) | human gut metagenome | biome: human gut; feature: human-associated habitat; material: faeces | place: Denmark | collected 2011 | reverse complement strand
ACAAGATCCGCGAGGTCATCGGCTCCGGCGGCAAGGTCATCCAGAAGATCACCGCAGACACCGGCTGCAAGATCGACATCAACGACGACGGCTCCATCTTCATCGCAAGCTCCGATATCGAGGCCTGCCGCGCCGCACGCAAGACCATCGAGGACATCGTGTTCGAGCCCGAGGTCGGCGCACTGTACTACGGCAAGGTCTCCAACATCCGTTCCGACTTCGGCGCATGGGTCGAGCTGGTTCCCGGCAAGGACGGCCTTGTGAAGATCAAGGATCTTGAGTTCAAGCGCACCGAGAAGGTCGAAGACGTTCTCAAGGTTGGCGACATGACTTGGGTCAAGGTTATGAACGTCGGTCCCAAGGGCATCGACCTGAGCCGCAAGGACGCTCTCAAGGAGCGCGGCGAGCTTAAATAAGCCGCAAAACGTATAAAATCAGGATGCCATTAACGGCATCCTGATTTTCTTATCTTTTCTTAAATCTGCGCTCCAGCCATTGCATTCGGGCGGCGGCAAGGCTAAAATAGCATTCCGTTGGAACGCTTATAAGTCACACAATAGAGAAAGGATAAAATTATGAAAAAATCTTGTGCAATAATCGCCTCGATACTGTCGCTGTGTATGCTTTGCGCCTGCGGCGCCATTCAGCCCGCGGCCGCGGTTACTCCGGCTCCAACTCAGGCTCCCGCAAGCACTTCCGAGCCTGCGACTCCAGCACCCGAAGTCACGGAAGTGCCCGAAGCTTCCCCGGAAGTCACCGCCGCGCCCGAAGTCGATTACAGCGCCGCTTATGCGTCCGTCCTGACCGCGTACCGCGACGCGCTGGCCGCCAACGCCGGTGAGGGCGATCTGATGGGCGCCGGGCTGTCCGTCCTGTGCATCTACGCCGGTGAGGACAAACCGGCCTGCGTCGGCTACTGCTTCGCCGATCTTGACGGCGACGGCGTGAACGAGCTGCTGATCGGCCAGATAAGCGGCGACGAGTTCACCGACAAGGTGATTTTCGACGCGTACACCCTCGTAGACGGCGCGCCCGTGCAGTTGTTCCAGAGCCGCGAACGCGCGCGGTACTACCTGTGCGGCGACAACACCGTCGCGTTTGAAGGCTCCAGCGGCGCGGACTCCTCCGACAGCGAGCTGTACTCCGTCAGCGGCGGCGCACTGACCGCGATCTCCGGCACACCCGACAGCGCAAATTACGTCCGTCCGGAATTCACTGCGTTTTCAAGCTACTGAGCCGCAGAACCGCATAAAAACATCCGTGGGTAAGAGCAACTGTGCTCTTATCCACGGATGTCTCTTTATAAGCTTACAGCGCTATCGGAACCGCGTCCGGCTCTATGGGGCACACATAGCCCGAAGCCGAGCGCTCCTTGAATTCGCTCTTGGCCTTTTCCAGCAGCTCCGGCTGCTCCAGAAGCTCTATCGCGGCGGACGCAATGACCTTGCCCGCGCAAAGCATCGCCTTGTGCGCCATGCTGCTCTTGCCGCAGGCGACGACCTGCCACGAATGTCCGGGTACGCCCGCGGGCCACGCCGCAACCTCTATCTGCGCGGTCGGCGTCTGCCAGCTCACGTCGCCGACGTCGGTGCTGCCCGGACGGAAGCCCTCGCCGGAATACTGCGGCATGAGGAAATCGTATACGGGCTTGGTCATGTTTTCGCTCAGCACCTTGACCTGCTTGGCTATGCCGGCGTCAAACTTTGCACCGATGCCAGGTACGTCGCGCTCCGGAGGATATGTCGCCTTCAGCGCGGCGGCGTATTCCAGCTCCTCGGCGGTGCACTTCGGCACGCCAACCTCCTCAAAGCAGCTGTGCATGAGCTTTTCCAGCGTGTAGTTCGGCAGCAGCTCCGCCGTGCCGTCTATGAACACGCGGTCGTAGCTCGTGCCGGTCATCAGTGCCGCGCCCTTCGCAATATCGTCCACGCGCGCCTGAAGCTTCACGGAATCGGCAACCTTGTTCGCGCGCACCATGTACAGCACCGCGGACTCCGCCTGCACGACGTTCGGCGAGACGCCGCCCGCGTCGGTTATCGCGTAATGTATGCGGCAGTCCTCGGTCATATGCTCGCGCAGGAACTGCACGCCGACGTTCATCAGCTCCACCGCGTCCAGCGCACTGCGCCCGTTATACGGATCGCCCGCCGCGTGGGCGGCTTTGCCGTGGAATTTATACAGCACCTGTATGCAGGAGTTGTTCGTACCTGTCGCGTTCTGGTTCACGTCCGACGGGTGCCACGTAAGTGCCGCGTCCAGCGCGTACCACGCGCCCTCGCGCGCCATATACGCCTTGCCCGCGCCGCCCTCTTCGCCGGGGCAGCCGAAATATATCACCGTGCCGGGCTTGCCGCTCAGCTCCAGATACTCTTTCACCGCTACCGCCGCCGCAAGCGAACCCGCGCCCAGCAGATTATGCCCGCAGCCGTGACCGCTGCCGCCGGGAACAAGCGGAGCATATTCCTCCGCGCCCGCCGTCTGCGACAGGCCGGACAGCGCGTCGAACTCGCCGAGGATGCCGATCACCGGCTTGCCCTCGCCGAATTTGCCGGAGAACGCGGTCTTTATCCCGCAGATATTCTCCTCGACCTCGAAGCCCTCGGCGCGCAGCGTATCGCAGTATAACTTCGCCGCGCCGAACTCCTTGAGCGACAGCTCCGGGTTATCCCATATCTTGTTCGCTACCGACTCAAACAGCGCCGATTTCTCGTCGACACTGCCGAGCGCCAGATTTTTAAGCTCACTCATCACAGCACCTTGGACAAGAAGTCCTTCAGACGCGGGCTCTGCGGGTTATCAAAGATGTCGGCAGGGCTGCCCTGCTCGATGATCTTGCCCCCGTCCATAAACACAACGCGGTTGCCTACTTCCTTTGCGAAGCCCATCTCGTGCGTCACGACGACCATCGTCATGCCCGTCTCGGCCAGATTCTTCATAACGTCCAGCACCTCGCCGACCATTTCGGGGTCGAGCGCGGAAGTCGGCTCGTCGAAGAGCATCACGTCAGGCTCCATCGCAAGCGCGCGCACTATCGCAACACGCTGCTTCTGGCCGCCGGAGAGCTGCGCGGGATATGCGTCCGCACGGTCTCCAAGTCCCACGCGCTGCAAAAGCGAGAGAGCCTTCGCCTCGGCGTCGGCCTGCGGCATATGCTTGACCAGCACGGGAGCCATGGTCATGTTGCCCATTATCGTCTTGTGCGGGAAGAGGTTGAAATGCTGGAACACCATGCCCATCTTCCGGCGATGCTCGTCGAGGTCGATTTTCTTGCCCTGCGCGTCCTTTTTCTTGGTGATGTCCACGCCGTCAAACACTATGCTGCCGCTCGTCGGCTGCTCAAGCAGGTTCAGCGAGCGCAGGAAGGTGGATTTGCCGGAGCCGGAGGGGCCGATGATGACGATGACGTCGCCCTTGCAGATATCGAGACTCACGCCGTCGAGCGCCTTTATCTCGCCCTTGTTGAAATGCTTTTTCAGGTCAGTGACCTTTATCAGAACGTTATTATTTGTCTCCACGGCTCATCTTCCTTTCAAAATGTCCAAACAGCTTGCTGAGGATGAAGGTCAGCAGGAAGTATATCACGCCGACGATGACCAGCGGCTCGATCGGCAGGTAGGTCGCGCCCTTGACAAGCAGGTACTGCGTCATAAGGTCGCCGATGAAGAAGGTGGACGCCAGCGAGGTGTCCTTGATTATCATGATAAACTCGTTGCCGAGGGCGGGGAGGATGGTCTTGAGCGCCTGCGGCATTACAACGTGCCAGAGACACTGCGCCTTGCTCATGCCGAGACTGCGCGCCGCCTCGCTCTGCCCCGCGTCAACGGATTTGATGCCGGAGCGGATGACCTCGGAGACGTAGGCCGCGCTGTTGCACACGAGCGCGATGGCGATGCACAGGAACTTCTGCTTGTTGAGCGCCGGGATAAGGCTCGGCAGAGCGAAATAGAAGAAATACAGCTGGAGCAGCATGGGAGTGCCGCGGATTATCTCTATGTAGGCCGCCGAGAGCCAGCGCAGCGGCGCGATGCGGGACATCTTCATGCCCGCCAGCAGCGACGCAAGTATCGCGCCGAAGAAAACCGTTATTGCGGAGAGCAGCAGCGTGTAGCCCACGCCGTCTATCAGGAACTTGTCCCAGTATTTTGTGAGTATCTTTATTATATTGTCAAAGCTTATAAAGCTCATTTTCCCACTCCTGTCAGTGCTTACTTAAGCAGCGGGATACCGTATCTCTACGCTATCCCGCTGCGTTCTGCTCGGGTCTATGCTCAGTCTATGGTCTTTTCGGTTGCGTTTTCGGACTTTGCAAGCTCGACAGCCGCATTGTACCACTCGCCGTACAGGCCGTCGGCGTACGCCTTTGCAAGCGCCTCGTTGACAACTGCAAGCAGCTCATCCTCGCCCTTGGTCACGAGAACGACGTTTGCTTCGTACTCGGCCTTGACGTCAAACTCCCAAGAGCAGATGGCGAGGTCGGGGTTGGAGGAGATTATCATGCTGGCATTGCCCTTCGCAACTGCGAGAGCCTCTATGTTGCCGTTCTGGAGTTCGAGAACGCCGGTGCCGATGTCGCCGATGGTGATGGGGTTAGCATCGGTAAGCTGCTCGGTGACGAGCTGCATCTGGAGGGAGGCGTTCTGCGCGCCTACGTCAAGACCCGCGAAGTCTTCGGCTGCCTTGTACTTGTCGGCGTCCGCGGAGCGGATGAGGAGAACCTGCTCGGTCTCGTTGTCTCCGGCGTAGTAGTAATCGGAGATGTTGTAGTTCTCGGCGCGCTCCTCAGTCCAGGAGAAGCCGGAGATGGCCATCGGGACTGATGCGGTGTAGACCGCGGTCTGGCAGGCATCGAAGTTCATGGCCTCGATGGTGAGGTCAACGCCGATATACTCGGCGATGTACTTTGCGAGGGACACGTCGAAGCCGACGTACTGCTCCTGACCGGACTTGGAAGCGTCAACGAACTCCATCGGGGAGAAGTCCGGAGACAGGGCAACGGTGAGAACGCCTTCGGCCTTGATCTTCTCAAGTGCGTTCTGCGGCTCGGACGCGGGAGCGTCGGAAGCGGCCGGGGTGGATGCGCTGCTGCCGCAGGCGCACAGCGCCGCGACCATTGCGATGCACATGATGATGCATACGAGCTTGCTTATCTTTTTCATTTTAAAATCCTCTTTTCCATGCTTGTTTTTTGTTTTATTATCTGCAATGAATTAATATTCACTTGACATGCTGAATAATAGCAGGATTATTCAATAAAGTCAAGCATATTTTGCATAAATATTTGCTCAATTTCACGTTTTGTGAAATTTTATGCGCCGGGCACGAATTTGCCCGGCGCGGTTTGTATATTTTGATAATTGAATGTACGCATGACAAAAGCCTGTGCGGTGCACAGGCTTTGTCATAAGCAAATTACTTGATGCCGTACTTCTTGTTGAACTTATCAACACGGCCGCTGGTGTCGACCAGCTTCTGCTTGCCGGTGTAGAAGGGGTGGCACTTGGAGCAGATTTCAACGGTGATGTTCTTCTTGGTGGAGCCGGTCTCGATGACGGCGCCGCAAGCGCACTTGATAGTGGTCTGCTCGTACTTAGGATGGATTCCTTCCTTCATGGTTCTGTCTCCTCGTCATGTGCTGCCTTGATTGTGCGCGAACGCATAGTTACAAGACGCAAAAGAGATTGTAACACAGTGCGGCGCGCAATGCAAGTATTTTTAAGAATTTTCCTCAGATTTCCTCGTTTTCAGCGGGACTGTCACGGTCCTGCCCGCCGCAAGGAAATACAGCGCGCACTCCCGAACCGTTTTTCCGGTTATGCACTCCATCGCCGCGGCGTACGCGCGCAGCTGCCCGGCGTAGGTCTCGGCGCGCCGCTCGACCGCGGCGCCGCGGACGCGATCGGTCTTGTAGTCGATTATGACAAGCTCGCCGTCCTCCTCAATGCAGCAGTCCACAACGCCCTGAAGCAGCACCTGTTCGCCCGCCGCCGCGCCGAACACCTCGTCCGCGCCGACCAGCAGCGAGAATTTGAACTCCCTGCGCATATTCTTTGCCGCGAGCATACGCCGCCCCAGCGTCGAACGGAACAGCCTGTCTATCGCCTCTGCGTCGACGGCCTCAGCCTCGCGCGACGTGATGAATTTCTCCTCCTCAAGCCGCGCGATCTCGCGGTTTATCTCCGTGATGCTGCCGGTTTTTGAGAAATCCATGTATTGCAGCACCAGATGCGTCGCCACGCCGCGCTCCGCGCCCGTGGCCGGGCGGTTCACCTTGCCGAAGTCCGGGGTGCGGAAGCTTGGCGCGGGCTTCGGCGCGACGCTCTGCGCGTCTTCGTCCGCGGTGTCCCGGCCTTTCAGCTCCGTCGCCGTGACCTTCGACGGGAGATGCACCGCGTCGGCATACGGATATTCAAAGCTCAGCTTCCGCTCAAGCTCCGCAATTATCCCCTCGTCGCTGCCCTCCACCGGCGCATCCGCCGCGCGCACGGGCGCGGCTGCCGCGGGTTCCGCAGTCTCCATGGCGATATGCTGCCCGCCGTCGGCGATGGCGGAATATATCAGCCACTCCAGCATCGACTGCGCCGAGGCCAGCACTTCGGGCGCCATCGGCGTCGTGACCGCTTCGCGCGCCTTCGCCAGCGTTTTCTCCGCGTCCTTCACGACGCCCGTGACCATCAGCCGCTCTTTCGGCCGCGTCAGCGCAACGTAGAGAAGCCGCAGTTCCTCCGAAAGCGTCTCCCGCTCAAGACGCAGGCGTATCGCGTGGCGAGCCAGCGTCGGATACTCGATGCGCCGCTTCGTGTCCGTAAGCTTCGGGCCGAGGCCGAGCTGCGGATGCACAAGCACGGAGTCCTGACTGTCGCGCTTATTGAAGCGCCGCGCGGTGTCGCACAGGAACACCACGGGGAACTCAAGCCCCTTCGATTTATGTATCGACATTATCTGCACCGCCGACGCGGAGGCCGCGCCCGATGCCGGCTCCTGCCCCTTTTCGGCCAGTCGGCGAAGCCACAGCACGAAGCGGTGGAGCCCGCGGTAGCCGCTGCTCTCAAAGCGCTCCGACAGCTCCACAAGCTCCAGCAGGTTCGCGCGGCGCTGCTCGCCGTCCGTCATGGCGCTGCATATCGCAAGCATATCCAGCTCCCCGCAGAGCCGCCACGTCAGTTCCGCCGCGCTCATATCCGGCGCTTCCGCGCGGAATCTGGCGAGCGTTCTGACAAATCCGGCACACTTCTCGTCCGTCTCCGCCGCGGCGCACAGCGCCGTATAGAAATCACAGCGCTTACCGGCGGCGCGTATGGCGGACAGCTCGTCCGCCGTGAAGCCGAACACCGGCGAGCGCAGTACCGCGATGAGCGGAATGTCCTGATACGGGTTATCTATGACCGCCAGCAGCGACATCATCGTCGATATCTCTATCGACGTGAAGAAGCCGCCGCCCTGCACCGACGCAACGGGGATGCCCTGCTGCACCAGCGAGTTTCTGTACACGCCGCCGATCGAGTTTGCCGAGCGAAGCAGGATCGCAATGTCGCCGTATTCCAGTGGGCGCATACCGCCCCTGCCGCTCACCTCGGTGCGCGCGTCTATCAGCTCGCGGATGCGCGATGCGATATACTGCGCCTCAAGCTCGGTCTTGTCAGGGCTGTCCTCGTCCCCGCCGCCGCGCGGCAGCTCTATCAGCCGAAGCTCCGGCTTCGGAGCCTCGCCCTCATAGCTCGCGCCGCACTTGAGCGCCGCGGCCTCGTCATAGTCGATGTCGCCCAGCTCGCGCGACATGCACAGCCCGAACACGGCGTTCGCCGCGTCCAGCACCTCGCGCCGGGAGCGGAAATTCTCTCTCAGCATAATGCGCCGCGGCTCGCCGGGAGCGGCAATGTCACAGTCGGCGTAGCTGAGATATTTCTCCGTGAATATTCCGGGGTCGGCCAGCCGGAAGCGGTATATCGACTGCTTCACGTCGCCGACCATGAAGAGGTTCTTCCCGTCCTTGGATATGGCGCGGAATATCTCGTCCTGCACACGGCTGACGTCCTGATATTCGTCGACCATTATCTCCGTGTAGCGCGCGCTGAGCTGGCGCGCCAGCGCGGACGGGCTGCCGTCCTCGTTCGTCAGCAGCCGCACCGAGATATGCTCAAGGTCGCCGTAATCCACAAGCCCCGCGCGGCGCTTGTCCTTCGTCAGTTCCCCGGCGAAATCCAGCGTCAGTGCCAGCAGCGCCGTCATGGCGGGGGTGGTCAGGCGAAGCTCGCTCAGGAGCTTTTCGGAGTCGGAATAGAGCATGTCCTCGATCTTCTCCGTCGCCTTTTTGCAGGCCGTGCGGCGATTTTTCGCAAGCTCCGACAGCGCCGGGTCAGGCGATTTCGCCAGCCGCCCCAAGGCCGGATACGTGATCGGCAGGCAGGCGCGCGCCCTGTCCCAGCCGAGGTCAAGGCAGCGCCGAAGCTCACGGAGCTGATCCGCCGTCGCGGCGATGCTGTCCGTATAGGCGGCGGCTATCTTCTCCTGCGCGCTTATCGCCTGCAGCACGCGCTCAAGCTCCGCCGTCCAGTATTCGGCCATCGACTTGACGCGCCCGATTATCTCGCGCCCCCACGGGGTCTGCGCGGCGTCGTCTCCGGTCTCGCCCAGCAGCGCCACCTGTTCCGCCGCCCACTGCTCAGGCCGCGCATGGCACTGCATCTTGTCGTGCAGCGTCAGAACCAGCGTCCCAAGGCGGCGGTCGTCGCGCCCCGCGCCGACGGTGTCCGCCAGCAGCGCGAAGCCCGGATGCGCGTCCACGTTTTCATAGTACCTGTCCAGCACCCGCTCCAGCGCCGCCGACTTCATCACCGCGATGCGGTCGTCGTCCGCGATCTTGAACTGCGGCGGCAGGCCGCAGGCGTGGCAGTGCTCACGCAGAAGCGCCGCGCAGAAGCTGTGTATCGTGCCTATCTGCGCCTTCTGGCACAGCGCGCTCTGGCGGCGCAGACGCTTATTGGCGGGATCCGCGGCAAGCGCGTTCGCTATCTCGTCCATAATGCGCCCGCGCAGTTCTCCCGCGGCGGCGCGCGTGAAGGTTATAATAAGGAAGCTGTCGATATCGACGGGGTGTTCGGCGTCGGTTATATAGCCCATCAGGCGCTCCGTGAGTACGCGCGTCTTGCCGCTGCCCGCGCCCGCGGACACCAGCACCGCGCTCCCGCGCGCTCTTATCGCCGCTGCCTGCGACGCTGTCGGCTTGAATTCAGCCATTGCCATTCTCCCCTTCCATCATCTCTATCACCTTGTCCGCCGGTATCTTCTGCTGGAAGCGGCAGCTTTCGCCGTTCTCACCCTGCGAGAAATGGCAGGCATCAAAGTAGTCGCAGTTGAGACAGGCGTTCTCCTGCTGACTGCGGTAATACGGATCGGCGGCAATGCTGCCGGAATTGAGCTGCCGCGCCATGTTCGTAAGCGTCTTTCCGATATGCCGCGACAGCAGGCCAAGCCGCTCCTCCGTCATAAGCGAGTCGGGCGTCGGCTTGCCGTATCTCATGCGGATGGGGATGTATTTCTTGTCCTCGCCGTGCTCCCACGCCTCTATGACCTCCGCCTCGTCTAGCACAACGCCGCTGCGCTTCACGCCGTCCAGCCGCAGACGCTGTGCCTCCTCGTCGCCGCAGTCGCGGCTGACGGGCAGGATCACACTGCGCGCGGGGACGTACATCACGCCCGCCGGTACGATCTCGCGGCCGTACAGCTTCTCCCCGTCGCGCCCCAAGGCGAACAGGTACAGCAGCATCTGAAGCCCCATCCCGTACCACACGTCGGAGAGGGAAAAGCTCTTTTTGCCGGTCTTGTAGTCGACCACGCGCAGGTACAGCCGCCCATCATGCAGCCAGCCGTCCACGCGGTCGGCAATGCCGGTGAGCGTCATTGCGCCGTCGCCGTCGCCAAGCTCCACGGGCGGGATATCGCTCATCTTCGAGAAGTCAAGCTCGAAGTCGAGCGGCTCGAAATCGGAGCGGCGCAGTTCCGCCGCCATGTCCGACACTATCTGAAACACGTCCTTGCCGAGGCGTCGGAAGAGGTATATGAACCGCTGTGACTTCTCCTGAAAATCATTCAGCTGCTCATGCACGTAGCCGTCCACATGGCGCTGGGTGATTTTGCGCAGTTCGTCGTCCGAGACGGCGCCGAAGCCGCCGCGGTAACGCACGTCGCGCGCCGTGTGCTCCAGCACGTAGTGCATGAACGTGCCGATCTCCGGCGGCGTGAAGCCCGCCGGTTCATACGGGCGCGCGTTCAGGCCGTACTGGCAGAAGTATGCGAATTTACACGATGCGAATTTATCTATCCTCGACGCGCTCAGCTTCAGCCGTCTGCCGTAGAGCGCGCGCACCGCCTCCGGCGATAGCCGGCCGCGGCTCATCTTCGCGGCGGCGGTAAGCTTGCCGAAGCGTTCGGGCTGCTTCCGGCGGAAATACTCCGCGGCGGAGCGCTCGCGCGCCGTGCCGCCGCTCACCGCGTGCGCCGCAAGCGTCAGTGCGGGCGCTTCAGCGGACATGCGCAGTTCGGATATGTCCGCGTACTGCGGCTTCAAGCCGAATATCGCCGCCGCGCGGCTGTACACGAAGGCCGGGCGCTGAGGCGCGCCCTCGGAATTCACAAGCGGGCAGCACAGCGTCAGGCTGTCTGACGGCAGGCTCAGGCAGTTATATATCAGCGAAAACTCGCGCCACAGCTCCCCGTCCCCGGCTCCGCCAAGGTCTATGTTCAGCTCAAGCAGGCGCTTCCGCTCCTCGTCGGAGAATATCCCAGTGTCGCCGGATGCGGCGGGCAGACGCTCGTCGCTCACGCCGAGGACGATGAGGTGCTTTATATTTCTGCGGCGCATACGGTCAAAATCGCCGGCGGACACTCTGTCGAGCGACACGGGTATCACGCCCACATCGTAGCGCGAGAGCATCAGCGTGAACAGCCGCCCGAAGCCCTCCATGTCCATTTCCGTGTCGCCGAGTATCGCAGCACACTGCTCAAGCGCGGAGACGATTATGTCCCACAGCTGTGCGTACTCGCGCGCAAGACTCTCCCGTCCCGCGGCCATAAGCTGCTCCGCGCGCTCGCTCAGGCGCTCGGAGAGCTTCAGCTCCTCGAAAAAGTCCGCCAGCGCGGCCGCCTGAGCCGCCGCGGTGGACGCTTCGCGTCCGCGCGAGGCGAAATGCAGCAGCGGATCGCCCAGCGCATGGCGCAGGGCGTTTATTTTTTGCAGGCGCTCCGCGGTCTCCTCGGTGTACTCGGCGTTGTAGCCGTCCGGATGCTGCCGCCAGTCGCTCGTGCGGCTCCACGCCCCGGCGCGGAGCTGCCATTTGAAGATATAATTCCCCAGCGCATCGCAGTCCTCCGGCGCAAGGCCGGTCAAACCCGTGCGCATATAGCTTATCACGTCGTCGACTTCCCAGCCGCCGCACACGATGTCATACGCCGCGGCTATCATCGCGGGGAGCGGCTTCGACAGCAGGTCACTGCGCCGCGCCATGAAAAGCGGCACTCCGTAATGCTCGAACGCACTCTCCAGCGCCGCGCGGTATTCGTCGAAGCCGCGCACCGCGATTGCGATATCGCGCCAGCGGCAGCCGCCGTCGCGCACAAGGGCTATCGCCTGCGCCGCCGCGAACTCACATTCGGCCACCATGCCGTCCGCCGTCACGAGCTTCACCGAATCGTTCAGCTCGCCTTGAAAGCTCACAGCAGAGTAGCTGAACATATTCTCGGCGAAGAAATCGAGCGCGTCGCCGCCGGTTCCCGGCGCGAAATGCCGCGTCTCCGTCTCCGCGCCAAGCTCCCCGGCATAGGCGAGAAGCTCGCGCGCACTGCGGCGGGACAGCTCGAAAATCTCGTTCTCGCCGTGCAGCTCGTCCAGAGTCAGGCACACGGTGAGCTGCACGCCGCGCTTCAGAATCGCGCGCAGCACCTGCCGCTCCTGAAACGTGAAATCTATGAATCCGTCAACATATATATGGTCGTCCGGTCCCATGGAGCTGTCGAGTATCTGCCCGGCAAGCACAGTCAGACGGTCGGCAGGGTCGGCGTGTCCGTTCGCTACGACGGCGTCGTAGGCTTCAAGGATCAGCGCCATGTCCGCAAGCTTGTCCCCAAGCCCGCCGGGGCAGTTCTCCGAGGCCGCATAGAGCGTCCCGGAATCGACTCCGGCGGCCTTCAGGCTGTCCACCGCCGCGAGCAGCGCCGACTGCGTCTCCGCCCTGCGCCCCGCCGAACCGTACACGCGCAGTCTCGACGCCGCGCCGTCCAACGCCAGCGCCATGCACAGCAGCCGCCCGCCCTTATCGAGATATGGCGCCGCGCCGCCGCCCTGCTGGGACGCTATGCGCCGCGCAAGCCCGGTGAAGCTCATAACCTCGGCGTACAGCGACATACTGTCGCCGCAGACGCGGCACAGCTCGCGCTCCGCCTCATGGCTGTACTGCTCCGGAACTATGAGCAGGCGGCGTCCCTGCTTTTCGAGAACCGCCGTATGTATTTCATTTATGACCGCTGCGGTCTTGCCCGTACCGGCGCGGCCGGTAAAAAGTCTCAGCATTATTGAGCCCTCTCACGTTTTATACTACTTATTGTATTTTATCAAAAAACGCGCCCCGTATCAAGCAAAATGACCGGGCGGAAGGCTACGTCCGGTCATATACTTATTAACTTGCTCAGTCCTCGCTGAAGCGTACCCCGCCGCGTTCGGAGCGGCGCGTGATGAACATCGCGCACAGGAAGCTTATAAGCTCCGCCACGCCGACCGCGTACCAGACCGCCGCGCCACTCGACACCGCCGAGATGAGCACGATGCACAGCGGCGTGAAGATGAAGCCGCGCAGGATGTTCACCGCCGCGGATTCGCGCGTGCGCTTGGTGGAATACAGGTACGAGGAGAGAATCGTATTCATCGACGCGAACAGGAACGCCCAGCCGTGACGCGGTATCGCCGCTACGGATATCGCCGTGGCCGGGGCGTCCGCCCCGAACATCGCGCAGATGACCCCTCCGAGGGCGATTATCAGCCCGTATACAACGGCGCTGCCGCCAAAGCTGACGATAACGCCGGCACGCAGGAAATAGTGCAGATCCTCCTCGTTCTGGTCGCCGTAGCTGCGGCCGAACAGCGGCTGCATTTCCTCCGACACACCCATGAATATCGCATAGGCAAACGATATGATGTACCCGATTATCGAATACGCGTTCACTCCGTCGTCGCCGATGTACTTTATCAGTGTGAGGTTCATGCAGAGGATCGTCACCGGCGTTGTGAGCTGGGAGAGCATCTCCGGCAGGCCGCGCGTGAGTATCTTGCCGACAAGGGCTGCATCGAACTTCACCGGCGCTATTCTTAGCATGCCGCGCTTTTTGACAAAGTGCACGACGATTATCGCAAGTCCCGCCACCTGCGAGATGCCCGTGGCTATTGCCGCGCCCGCGATGCCCTTTTGCAGCGGGAAAACGAACAGCCAGTCGAGGAAAATGTTCAGCGCGGTGCTGACGATGGTGGAGGCCATGACGAACACCGGCGCGCCGTCGTTGCGGCCGAACCCCTGAAGGGTGGTCGATATGGCGGCGGGCAGCGTAAAGATGCTGTACCACAGCAGGTAGTCGCAGACCATGTCAATATAGTTCCCGTCCGCGCCGAGGAGCGCCGCCAGCGGCCGTGTGAACACGATGCCGATGACGGAGAACACCGTTGCAATGACGGCCGTGCAGCCCAGCGAATGCATGAACGCCTGATTCGCACCGGGGATGTCCCCGCGGCCAAGGCGTATGGCCGCAACCGTGACGCCGCCGATCGTCGTCAGCATGAAGGCCGCGCCTATCACCATGATGAACGGCATGGCGAGGTTCACCGCGCCCAGCGCGTCCGTCCCGACGCCGTTGCCGACGAACACGCCGTCAACTATCGTGAACAGGAAAAACGCGCACTGGCTCAGTACGGTCGGTATAACGTAATTTGCAACTTTTCTCGCTCTCTGATTCTTCATTTATTCTCCGTCTCGCCTAACAGCTCGGCTCTCGCTTTCTTCAGATTTTCAAGATGCCGCCGGAAAAGGCTGAGGTACAGCTCCCGCTCTTCCTCTGTGAAGCCGAGCATCGCGGCGCGCTCGATCTCGTCGACTATGCTTATCGTCCTGCCGCACAGCTCCCGCCCCGCTTCCGTCAGGACGATGCTTTTTCGGTTCCTCGTGCCCGGTATCGGTTCAAGCCGCACAAGCTCCTTTTTTACCAGCCCGCTCACCGCGGAATTTATTGTCTGTGCCGGGAAAAACCACTCCTCGCACAGGTCGTTCTGCGTCACGGGTTTGTCCGCGCGGCTGAGCGTATACAGCACCCAGAACGCGGTATTGTTCATGCCGAAATGCGCGGCATAATCATCGCCTATTCTGTCCGACTCCTTATACAGCCTGTCAAGCGTCTGCATCTGGCGTCTCAGTTTTTCGTCCATATCCGCACCTCCGATTTATAAATCCGATTTCGGAAACATTGCGCAGTTTACTCCGATTTCGGATGTTTGTCAAGTCCCGATTTCATGTTTTTCAAAAAAAGATTGAACAGCTTGCAGTTTTCTGATATAATGCGTAAAAGTATTTTTTGAAGGGGTGAACCTGTGATGAAGTTTTCATCAAAAATGGAAAAATGCGGTCTTTCTCCGATGAGAAAGTTTAACGGTTACGCCGACGAAGCCGTGAAGCGCGGCATAAAGATATATCATCTCAACATCGGCCAGCCTGATATAAAGACCCCCGACGCCTACTTTAAGGCCATGCGGGAGTTCAGCGAGCCTGTCCTCGCGTACGCTCCCTCCGCCGGCGTTCCCGCACTTATCGACGCGGTCTGCAATTATTACGACAATATCGGCGTAAAGCTGGATAAGAAGGATATCCTTGTCACCACCGGCGGCAGTGAGGCGCTTCAGATGACTATGGCGACGCTGCTTGACGACGGCGACGAGATCATCATCCCCGAACCGTTCTACCCGAACTACCACACCTCCGTCACCCTCGCCGGCGCTACCATCCATCCGCTGACGACCTGCCCGGAGGAGAACTACCGCTACGCCGTGCGCGAGCGCGTCGAAGCCTGCATAAACGAGCACACCCGCGCCATTCTGGTCACGAACCCCGGCAACCCGACCGGCACCATCCTCACGCCGGACGAGCTGAAGCTGATGCTTGACATCGCCAAGGAGCACAATCTGTTCATCGTCTGCGACGAGGTGTACAGAGAGTTCGTATACGGCGGCGAGCCGCTGCAAAGCGCGCTTCAGTACGAGGGCTATGAGGACAACGTTATCGTTATCGACTCCGTGTCCAAGCGCTTCTCCGCCTGCGGCGCACGTATCGGCCTGCTCATCTCCAAGAACAAGGAGTTCATGTCTCAGGCGATGAAATGGTGCCAGTGCCGTCTGTGCGCCTCCACGACCGATCAGGTCGCCGCCGCCGCGCTCTACTCCGTGGATAAGGACTATTTCTCCGCAACGCGCGACGAGTACAAGCGCCGCCGCGACACCATGGTCGAGAAGCTGTCGAGCATCCCCGGCGTTATCTACGCACAGCCGAAGGGCGCGTTCTATATAATGGCCGCCCTGCCCGTTGACGACGCTGACAAATTCCAGCTGTGGCTGCTCAACGAGTTTGACGACAACGGTGAGACCGTCATGTTCTCCTGCGGCGAGCCTTTCTACGGCACCCCCGGCAAGGGTAAAAATGAGGTTCGCATGGCGTACGTCCTCAAGCAGGAGGATCTCGCCCGCGCGATGGATATCCTCGCCGTCGCAATAAAGAAATATAACGAAACGCACTGAGCGATAAAAAAATTCCCATGAAGAAAAATTGAAGTGACCCCGAAAAGTTAGACAAATATTTTTAGCGCAAATTGTTCAAGC
>OIXH01002964.1_pt1 | contig 15909 bp, 9 predicted proteins | sample 1587741 | NCBI WGS metagenome assembly OIXH01 (sample SAMEA3888916, study PRJEB22519) | human gut metagenome | biome: human gut; feature: human-associated habitat; material: faeces | place: Denmark | collected 2011 | reverse complement strand
TCCAGTCTGGGATTTTATCCGGTATGTCCGGCCAGCGATCAGTATGTAATCGGGGCTCCGCTCGTGAGAAAAGCCACGGTGAATTTGGAGAACGGAAAGAAAATTGTAATTACTGCTCCGGATAATAACAGTGAAAATTGTTATATTAAAAAATTGAAGATGAATAAGAAGGAATATGATAAAAACTATTTCACTTACGAAGATTTAATAAAGGGGGTGACTTTACAATTCGATATGAGCGATAAACCGAATACCCAACGGGGAACGAAAGCGGCTGCTTTCCCCTATTCGATGAGCGAATAAAAGGAGTTATTTGAATAGAAAGAAGTGCCTGAATTGATTCAGGCACTTCTTTTTTGGTATTCTGGGACGGACCTTTCGTCCCAGAATACCTATTGAGTAAGGATTACAATTTATTGGTCATTTATTATCGTTTTGAAATCTTAAAATAGGCTTTATTTGTAGAGCAGATCATACTTGTATTCTATTAATAATATCAATTACATGAAAAAACTCAATTTATTAGCTATCGGAGCAGCTTTATGTTTGGCTGGTTGTAAAACAGCCGAATATAAGGCTGCTGTGAAGAATGATTTACGTGCACCGGCTTATCCTTTGGTGACTATCGATCCTTATACTTCAGCCTGGTCGACGAGTGACGAGTTGTACGGAAGTCCGGTGAAACATTGGACCGGACGTGAAATGTCGATGTTGGGAGTGATCAAAGTCGACGGCGAATGTTATCGTTTTATGGGGGAGGAAAGAATCCCGATGAAACAGTTGTTGAAACCTTCTGAAAGGGAAGCTTGGGAAGCAGTCTATACCTTTGAGCAACCGAAGGGAAATTGGACGGCAGTAGAGTATGATGATATTGCCTGGAAAAAAGGAGTAGGTGCTTTCGGTACGGAGGGGGAACAGGCTACTAAAACCGTTTGGGAGGGGGAACATGTATGGGTGCGCCGGGTTTTGGAGCTGGATGAAAGTGATCTCGGAAAACCCCTGTTGATGGAATATTCACACGATGATGATTGTGAGATGTATATCAACGGAGTGGAAATTCTGAATAGTGGCAATACGACGGCAAATAACCGGAAGTTGCAACTGCCCGAAGAAGCGATGAAGGTCTTGAAACCGGGAAAAAATATTATCGCTGTGCATTGTCACAACCGGGTGGCTGCCGGTTATCTGGACTTCTGTTTGTGGGAGAAACAAATCGACAAATCGGTTTTTGCCAGGACTGCAACACAAACTTCTGCCAATGTGATGCCTACTCAGACTTATTATACTTTTGAATGCGGAGGGGTGAAACTGGATGTTATTTTTACAGCTCCTTTATTGATGGATAATCTCGATCTGATGTCGCGGCCGGTGAATTATGTTACCTATCAGGTTGCTTCTACCGACGGGAAACCGCATGAAGTGGGAGTATATTTCGAGACGACTCCCCAGTGGGCGCAACACCGCATTTTTCAGCCTGTACAATGTGAGTTGAAAGAGACTGCCGGTCAGTATCTGTTGAAGACCGGTACTAAAGAACAAAAAATCCTGGGACGCCGGGGAGACGATGTGATGATCGATTGGGGATATTTCTATATGGCTTGTGATAAAGGTAAAACGGTACAGATCGGAAAGTCGGATGAGGTGAAAAATCAGTTTAAACAGGCTACAGCTTTGAAAAACAGTTGTGATCCGTCTTTATCCGGAGATTTGACCGTGGAACTGGAAGTGCTGGCCATTGCTCAGGATTTGGGACAGGTAGCGGGTGAGACAACTTCCGGGTATATTCTGTTGGGATACGACGACCTGTATGCTATCCAATATTTCGGAGAAAACAGGCGTCCTTATTGGAACCGGAAAGGGGATAAAACTATCGAGGGAGAATTGAACGCGGCTGCAACAGAATATGCCGGCATTATGGATCGTTGTGCTGATTTTGATGTACAATTGATGAATAAAGCTGCGGCTGTCGGTGGGAAAAAATATGCTGAATTGTGTGCCTTGGCTTATCGTCAGGCCATTGCTGCACATAAGCTGATCGAAGATAAAGAAGGAAATCTGATTTTTCTTTCTAAGGAGAATTTCAGTAACGGTTCAATCGGTACCGTCGATATTTCCTATCCTTCTGTGCCTTTGTTTTTGGTTTACAATACCGATCTGGCGAAAGGATTGATGAATCATATTTTCTATTACAGTGAGAGCGGAAAATGGACGAAGCCTTTTGCGGCTCATGATATCGGTACTTATCCTTTGGCTAACGGCCAGACCTATGGCGGGGATATGCCGGTTGAAGAGAGCGGTAATATGCTGACTATGGCTGCAGCTGTCTGCATGATCGATGGCAATGCCGACTATGCTGCCAAACATTGGGAGGTAATGACCACCTGGGCCAATTATTTACTCGAGCATGGAATGGATCCTGAAAACCAACTCTGTACCGATGATTTTGCGGGGCATTTCGCTCACAATACCAACCTGTCGGTAAAAGCTATTATGGGAATCGCTGCTTACGGTAAGATGGCCGAAATGCTCGGTAAGAAGGATATTGCTGCCACTTATCTGGGCAAAGCGAAACAGATGGCACAACAATGGGAGCAAATGGCAGCTGACGGTGATCATTATAAACTGACTTTCGATAAAGCCGGAACCTGGAGTCTGAAATACAATATGGTGTGGGATAAACTATTTAAAACCGACCTTTTTGCCGACGATATTTATAATAAAGAATTGGCTTATTATCCGACAAAAGCGAATAAGTACGGAGTTCCTTTGGACAACCGGGCGGATTACACCAAGTCGGATTGGATCCTATGGGTGGCATCGCTGACCGATGATCCGGCCGTATTCGGACAATTGGTCGATCCGGTGTGGCGTTATGCCAATGAGACTCCCTCGAGAGTGCCTATCAGTGACTGGCATATGACTTCCAGCGGACATCAGCGTGGATTTCAGGCTCGTTCGGTTGTCGGCGGATATTTTATGCCTTTACTGAAAAGTAGAATGAAATAATTAAAATATCGTCTGATTATTGATAAAATATTGTGTTATAATATTTTATATAATTCCGGAACTTTTTGCGGATTTAACAGTCATATATGATATGGACAATATCAAAGGCTGATTATATATTAAAATCAGTAATTGACTTGACTATATTGACTATTTCCTAAAGGAGAGTGATTTATTTGAAAAGAATAATCGGACTATGTGCCGCTTTATCTGTGTTGGTAAGTGTTTTCGCCATGCCATCGGTCAGTGCGTACAGCTCAATCCAAAAGGCCGGTACATTTGTGGGCGAGGCTCAGTATACGGATATTGTGACATATGTTAATCACTATGCAATTCCGTCGTGGATTGTAAACGGATATCCGATGGTTGCAGTTGAAGATTTGGACAAGTATGGATTTGACGTGATTTGGAACGCTTCGGAACGCACTCTGCGTGTTTACCGTAACTACAATGAAAATTACCCGAACCCTATCCCCGTTTATCTTCCTGAAACAAAACTTCTTGGCACAAAGCTGTTTGACGTATACACATCTGATGTTAAAGTTTATGCAAATGATTATGAGTATCAGATGCAAGGCTTTTCTGCAATACCGGGCTATACCTTTATTTATGTAGGCGACTTGACCTCGCTGGGTGCGACGATGTATTTTGTGAGTGAGAATAAAGCGGTAAATATCTGGATAGACGGCATGAATATCACCGAGTATCAGAGACCGACCACTACAAAGGCTCCGACTTACAGTATACCGCAAACGACTTCAAGCAGTGCATCTGAATCCAATATTACATATTATGATTATATTGACGATAACATGCCGGCTTGGGCAAGAGAGACTATAACGAAGTTAGTTAATAAAGGCTACATTGTCGGCGATGCATACGGCAGACTGCGTCTCACAGAAGAGGATCTGAGATATTATGTCGTGAATGACAGAGCCGGTATCTATGGTGAATAAGACAGTTTTCAGGGCTTCCGCTTGCGGAAGCCCTTTTTGCTCCAAAAGGACTGGTGATATAAATTATAGTTTGACGTGGAGTTATTGCAAGCTAAGCTTGCAGCCGGACACCGACCATGCAATGGGCGGTAATGCAAACTGCGGTAGGGCGGCTTGCCGCCTCGGAGGTGCGCAGCCGCCTCGCCGAAGGCGATTTAATATGTTATAGACATTTTGAATACTCATCTCAATGCACCTTGACAGGTGCGGAGCCTGCGCGCCTAACGTGCTTGCTTTGTTATTGCATATCTAAGGCTATTAATGACTTTACACACTTAGATGCTATAATTACAATAGCGAATACGCACTTGCTACGCAAGTCCGGTCACAGCAAGCCTACCGATGCTTGCATTAAACCGCCGAATTGCGGTTTACCAATTTGGATTTAAAACCTTTTCCCAAAAGGTTTGTGCGCGATAAACCATAATTTTACATTTAGTGATGCATTTCAGCTGTAAAAAGTGTGTGTACATCATATATTTTTATTGCATTTTCTTCGGTTATGTAATATAATCAGTATAAAACTAAGAGAGGTGATACTATGAAGCGTAAGACATACTACATTATTGCGGCGGTTTGGTTTATGATGCTGCTTGTCGTAATTGCTGCAAGTTTCCTGCCTATTGTTGATGCGTATACTCAGAGCCGGATTAAGTCTTACTTGATTTGGGTCGTGCTGGTTGGCGGCTTAGCGATGATTTTACTGCGCCGTATGGTGGACGATGATAAATAATCCATATTTTTTTATATTTTTATGAATCGCTCCACGTTATGACAAATTTCTTTATTGCATATGATTATAATACTTCTGTAATAAGTTTTTAACATTTTTGTTAAACAGTATTTGGAGGTATTATTTTATGAAAAACACCGAACTTATGCCCATAGAGGTGTCGCTCAGCGTACCGAAAAAGAGCAGAAAGAAAAAGAAGCTGATTATTGACGTAAAGCCGGCGGACGTGCTTATACGAATGCTCGGACTTCTTTTTGCAAGAGCTGTTCCCATTTACGGTATGGCGCCTTTAGGGCTTTCTTTTTTGACTCTTGACCGAAAGTTTTCGATTAAGAGCATAATCAATCTCATCTTTGTCTGCGCCGGTTACATATTGCTTTTTGATTTTAACATGGCTGTGCGCTATATCCCTGCGTGCATAATATTCCAGCTTGTGCTGTTTGTTATGGAATACAATACCAATGTGTCGCTGTATTTCATTTCGGCGGCGGCCGGAGCGGTGCTGCTCGTGTGTGAGACTGCGGCGCTTTTGTGGACAGGCTTCACAGGAGCAGAGTTTGTTCTGGTTCTCTGTGACGTAACGCTTATGCTTGCCGGAATAATAGTATTTGACCGTACAGGCGAGCTTTTGCTCAGAAGAAAGAGTCTGAACCGCCCCTTCGTCCTTGATGAGAAAATCAGTCTTTGTATTATGGTGGAAATTATTCTTGTGGGAACAAGATCTCTGACAATAGCCGATACGTTTAATATTGCCAATTTCCTTGCATGTCTGGTAATCGCTCTTGCGGCGTACGGCGGTCACGGATATACAGCGGCAGCTGTCTGCGGTGTGTGCGTCGGAATACCGATAGGGCTCGGCGGCGGCTTTGCGGAGACCGTTGCAGTGTGCTCTATATGCGGTCTGGTCTGCGGTGCGGCGGCGTACTTCGGCAGAGTGGGAGTGAGCGCAGCGCTCCTTGCCTGCGGCGGCGTGTTTACGCTTTTTGCCGGCATTGATATCGGCACCGAGCATCTTCCGAATATTTATGAATTTGCGGCTGCGGCGCTTGCCGCATATGTTATACCTGAAACAGCCCCTAAGGTTATCGGCAGAATTATTGACTTTACGCACGATGACAACGGAAAAACCGAGCGGTTTAAGGCGTTTGTTACCGACAAGCTGATGCGTATGTCGGATTCGTTTTACGAGCTGTCACGGACATTTGCGGAGATTTCGGACAAGCAGAGCAATGTAGATATGAGCGATGTATCGCTGATGTTCGACACTGCGGCAGACAGGGTGTGCAAAAACTGCAAAAAAGCCGGCTTCTGCTGGCAAAAAGACTTTAACGCCACATATAAGACGATGTTTAAGTTCCTTGAGATAATGGAGCGCAAGGGCGGCATCACACTTCAGGATGTGCCGCAGTGCTTCAGTGATAAGTGCGTTCGGCTCCTGCCCCTGGTTACCGAGATAAACCGGCTGTTTGAGGTCTACAAGATAAATCGTGTGTGGAAGAGCCGCCTTGCCGAAAACCGTGAGCTGACGAGCGAGCAGTTCAAGGGGATTTCTGAGATAATAAAAAACGCAGCGGACGAAATAAGCGAGGAAAAAACGGTTGATATAATAGCCTCAGATGAAATACGGGACGAGCTTGACGCGATTGGCGTAAAGACCGAGAGGGTTGATGTGCTGCGTGATAAGAACCAAAAATACACTGTCGAGCTTAGCATAATAGGCTGTGAGGATCCGAAGGTGTGCCGCACTAAGGTACGTTCGGTTATTAAAAATATACTTGGTGTAAATGTTGCCGCGCCCGGAATGGACTGCCGCGAGGTTGGCAGAGGAAAATGCCGTATGCGGTTCTGCCAGGTTGAAGGCTTTGACACTGTTGTCGGTATAGCAAGCCGAAGCAGAAGTGCAGAAAGCGGCGATAAGCATTATACAAGCTACTTAAATGACGGCAAGTTCGTTGTTACGATAAGCGACGGCATGGGAACGGGGCATAAGGCGGCGGTCGAAAGCGACGCTATCGTCAATCTGCTCGGAAACTTTCTGGAGGCCGGTTTTGACAAGACGATTGCCGTTAAGCTGGTTAATTCGGTCATGGTGATGAAGTCGGCGCACGACGCATTTGCAACTGTAGATATGTGTGTTATAGATTTGTATACCGGTCAGGTCGAGTTCATCAAGAACGGCGCCGAGGCGAGCTACATCAAGCATAAGGACCATACCGAAACGGTCAGAGCCGCATCGCTGCCCATAGGAATAGTGTCGATTGTGGACATTGAAGCGTTTGCGCGCACGCTTGAGAACGGTTCGGTCGTTGTGATGACGAGCGACGGTGTCATAGGCAAAAATAACGACGACCTGTGGCTCAGAGAGCTTGTCGAGTCAGTTGATATTGATCTGAAGCCGGATGACCTTGCGCAGATTATTCTTGACGAGGCGATAAAACGCCGCGGAGCAACCGACAAAGCCGGAAACACATTAGACGATGATATGACAGTAATATGCGTAAAAATGAAAGACCGCCGCAACCCTTCGGCACGGCGGATAGTTAAGCAGCCCAAGGCTGCGGTGTTATAAAATTACCTCTCTTAGCACAGCGTATGTCATATATCCCGCGTAGGTCAGAACCATCAGAATACCCGGCAGACGATCAATTTTATTTTTAGCAAACGTAACCAGATACACAGCCAAACAGAAGATGATAAACAGTATCAAATCAATCACCGAAACCCCCGAAACTGCAACGGGACTGATTGTGGCGGAAAGACCCAGAACACCAAGGAGGTTAAAGACGTTAGACCCGATAACGTTTCCCATGGCGAGGTCGTTTTCGCCTTTTTTGGTTGCGACAAGCGATGTTACGAGTTCGGGCAGAGAGGTTCCGACAGCAAGCACTGTTAGACCGATGATAGTATCACTCATACCGAGCGCAGCGGCAATATCGCCGGCTGCGTCAACTGTCAGGTCGCCGCCGATAATTATTCCGGCAACGCCGAGAAGCGTAAATAAGATACTTTTAATCGGTGACATTGTCTTGACATCCTCTGGGGCGGCAGCGCTTCTGCCGCTCATTGTCGCATAAACCAAATATCCGAGATAAGCCAGAAGACCGCAGAAAAGTATAATTCCCTCGGTTCGGTTTATTACATAACTCGAACTGCCGGTAAATATGCTGTTCACACACATAAACAGTAGGATTACTGCAATAATGATTGAAAACGGAAAGTCACGCCTTTTTATATCCTTCGATACCGGCAGAGCCTTTATCGCCGCACACGCACCGCTTACTACAAGGAGATTAAAGAGGTTCGAGCCGAGCACATTGCTGATTACAATGTCATTGCTGCCTTTGATTGCCGCGCTGACACTTACCGCCATTTCAGGCGCGCTTGTACCGAACGCAACGATTGTAAGACCGATTATTATGCTCGGAACCTTCAGCAGCCCCGCGATTGACGAACTGCCGTCAACGAACAAGTCCGCTCCCTTGATAAGCAATACAAACCCGATAATGAGCCATATAAACATTAGAATATTATCCATTTTTTACCTCCGCATGTTTTTTTATGAATTATACCATGCCAGCGGCTAAAAATCAATATTAAATAAGCGCTTCTTTTCTGCAAAAATAAGCCAAACGTCCTACGTTTGCGAAATCATGCTGTACTTCTGTGATTAAGAATTTGGATTATCCGTTCAATTCTTCTTCGATTTTGAGCAGTCTGTTATACTTTGCCACTCGTTCGCCTCTTGACGGCGCGCCGGCTTTGATAAGTCCTGAGTTTACTGCGACGGCAATATCAGCTATGGTTGAGTCGTCGGTCTCGCCGCTTCGGTGCGAAATTATTGCCGAATATCCGTTCGACTTGGCAAGATTAATAGTCTCCAGCGTCTCGGTGAGCGTTCCTATCTGGTTCGGCTTTATCAGAATGGAATTTGCAATCCTGAGATTTAACCCTTTTTTCAGTCTTTCTTTGTTGGTCACAAACAAGTCGTCGCCGACAAGCTTGATTTTATCACCGAGCTTATCGGTCAGCTGTTCCCAGCCCTCAAAATCGTCCTCTGCCATGCCGTCCTCAATCGAAATTATAGGGTACTTATGGCAGTAATCGTTCCACATACCGACCATGTCCTCGCGGCTGAGCATTTTACTTTGCTTCCAGAAGTAATACTGTCCGTCCTCGCCGGCTTTCTGCGCTTCGTTGTACATCTCGCTTGCGGCGGGGTCAAGTGCAAGAGCAAACTGTTCGCCGGGTGTAAAGCCCGCTCTTTGGATAGCGTCAACGATGAGCTTAAGCGCCTCCTCATCGCTTGACAGGTTAGGCGCAAAACCGCCCTCGTCGCCGACTGAGGTCGAATAGCCTTTATCTTTCAGTATGCCTTTGAGGGTATGGAATACCTGCGCACACCACATGAGGCTTTGCTTAAACGAGTCCGCACCAATCGGAACAACCATGAACTCCTGAATACTGAGCGAATTGTCAGCATGGCGGCCGCCGTTGATTATATTCATCATGGGCTTCGGCAACTTTAGTCCACCGACTCCACCGATATACTGATACAACCCGATACCGAGCGAGTTAGCCGCCGCATGTGCGCAGGCAAGCGATACGCCTAAGATAGAATTTGCGCCGAGCTTTGACTTGTTCGCCGTTCCGTCAAGTCTTATCATTTTTCTGTCGATTGCCGCCTGATCTATTATATTCATTCCCGTCAGATTTTCCGCCAGACATTCGTTTATTACCTTTACGGCTTTCTGTACGCCCTTGCCGAAATAGCGTTTGCCGTCACCGTCGCGCAGCTCATGCGCCTCGTACTGACCGGTTGAAGCTCCCGACGGAACCGAAGCTTTGCCGACGCCTCCCTCGTCGGTGTATACCTCAACCTCTACGGTCGGGTTGCCCCGTGAATCAAGTATTTCACGTGCGTAAATATCCTCAATGCCTATATATGATTTCATAAGCTCTCCTTTCGGTACAATATTTTGTAAAATTTTTGTTTAATATATTATTTCACTGATATTTGGATTTATACATTACTTAAATATTTAAAAATCAAATATTATAAGTGAATTTCATACGTGATAAATAAAGACTATTATGTTATAATTATATCAAAATCAATCCTGATTTGAGAAATATTAGGAAATTTTGCATAAATAATTATACAATGTATAGGAGGAAACCAAATGCAAAAAAAATTAACCTGCATGGCACTTGCTCTGACAATGGTTTTGAGTACACTCGTTGGAATGACGGCTGTATCGGCAGAGAATAATTCACAGCCGGGCGGAGAAATTGAAATGGCGGGAATAGAAATGAGCTATAATTTTAAATCTGAGGAAGTAAGCGGCGTTACGAATGTAAAGGCAGCGGATATTTACAGCGCCGAAAAGGGCTATGGATTTGTAAGTCAATCAAGCGCTTTAAGATCTTCAACATCTGCGCCTGTCAGAAAAGTTGACACATCAAGACTGACTCAGGACGAGACAGGCGTTAATATTACCGAAACCTCATCAACAACAACGGTGAGTACAGCGGGAGCTAATAACTATAACAACTACGGCGGTCTGATCTTCCGTGTTGACACAGCACCGGGCGCTTATAACGTTGTAGTTAAAACTACGACAGACGCCGGAACAGCTGCAATCAACGGAATGCAGGCATCAAGAATCACAAGCGGCGGCGCATGGGACGCAGCAGGTCTTGTACAGAAAACCGCTCCGGCAGCATGGGACGGTAATACATGGACATACCAATACGCCTCGGGCTTTGATTTTATTGAGATAGAGATTGAGCCAAAGACCAAAGACGGCGGCGCAGTAGGTCTTGAGAGCGTAGTAATAGAGCCGATTTCAAATAATGCTCCGGGCAGTAAACCTACAATACACATCCTTGGTGATTCTACACAAAAAACATATACGTTCGAAGAAGACAGCATGAGCTCATGGGGACAGACGCTCTACGCTATGTTTGATTCAGATAAGGTAAATGTTGTTAATTATTCAATGGGCGGCCGTGCCATGAAGAGCAATTATGAAGAAGGCCGTTTCAATGACCTGCTGATTAATGTCTGCGAGGGCGACTGTGTATTTATCCACTCGGCGCATAATGACGAGACAAACTATTCTACCGAAAGCTCCAGCGGTGCGCGCGACAGATTTATAAGAGGCGCAGATAAAACTCAGTATCCGGCATGGCTTGATATGTACTGCACGGCAATTGAGACAAGAGGCGCAACACCGGTACTCGTTTCAGGCGTACCCAGAACTAACAACGGAGCCGTACAGGTAAGCACTTCAAAGCCCAATGGCTTTAATCCGGACTCGCCCGGATTCATGAAGACTAAGGCGGCATCAGACGCAAATGCTGAATTTGTTGACCTTTTCAATCTCGCAAAGACAGAACTTGGAAGAATAGGCGCAGAGGAAACTATTGCTATATACCAGAGTCTTGAGGCAGGCGAATCACCTGGTAAGACAAACAGCGGTTCGTATGCAAACGGTCATCCTGACAATAAGGTTGACGGTACACACTATAAAGAGGCTGCCGGCAAGCTGTTCAGCCAGCTGATAGCCAAGAGCATTTATGACCAGAGCACTGCCACCGGTGCAAGCGACAAGATTAAAGAACTTGCAGGCTATCTTGATGCCGCTGTTCAGTCCGCAAGCACAAGCGGCGACTGGTCCGAAGTGTTCCCGGAACGCGCAAAGGACGTCAGCGAGGCAGCTGCAAACGGCTATCCGGCGTCAAATGCCAAGTACAGAAACCAGATTGAAAAGATGCTGCAGCTGGGCGTTATGTTCACGGACAGCGAAAACAAATTTAATCCAAAAGACAATATCAAGACAAACGACTTCATTGCCGCACTTTGCGCAATATGGGGTCTTGATACAACTGAATTCACAAAGTTCTATAATAGCGGCGATTTGACCCGTGAGGTAATGGCGGCGATTATTCTTGATGCTTATGAACTCAGATTCAGCAAGAGCGAAAACGGCAGCTGGAACAAGCCGGTTTACATGACCGACTATAACGGTACAGCGCTCTCACCGGACGACCCGAATTACGACCCGAACCTGACAGGCGCGAGCGCACAGTATTATCCTCTCGTCGGCTGGGGCAATCTCACTGACACAACTCAGATTTCGAGAGAGTATCTGGCAGACTTCCATGAGGTCTATAATCTCGGCCTTATGAGAAGCGAAAAGGGTATATCCCGCGGCAAGATGATAAACGGCACAGAGCTCGAGCCGAAAGCCGCTGTTACAAGAGAAAAGGCTGCTAAGGAGCTTTACTTCCTGTTCGGCTTGATTCAGAATAAGAAGTCAGAAAATCAGCAGACAACTATTCCATCGTCTTACGCCGGTACGGATCAAAATCCGATTGTATACACAGCGATAGATTATACTGCACCGGCGTATGAGTTCAGCAGTGTTGATATTTCTAAAAACGGTCTGCTTAGTGTCAGCCTTAATTATAACGGAACAGACACACCTTCAAACAAGCTGATTATTGACGTAATCAATATTGACGGTACACCGAAGGAGACAAAGAAGTATGACGTTTCCGGTTCCGGTGCGGTTCAGGGTATTGATGTAACGCTGACAACAGGCGAAAGTGTAAATATGTACGTTGTTGTAAGCGACTCTGATTTGACAAAGCTCAGTGTAGAGCGAAGCGCAACAATGACAAAAGTTGTTCTTCCGCCTAAGGAGTATACAGCAGCCACCGTTCCGGGCATTGAAAATGGAACAGTTGAGCTGACCAATCTCGGCGCAGCTAATACCGCATCTGATGAAATAAGCTTAGCAGCGCATAGTTTAGAGTGGGCGGCTTCCAAGAGCGTAAGCGCCGGCGAAACACTTATGGAAGGTCTTACGCCGATGATTGATATGACCTCCGGAAGTACAAGTGTCTCTTTTGACGACGGAAAAACATTTAAGACCTATGTGTCGCATGCAAGCACAAACGGTACTTTCGCCGATGGAATAATAACGGGCACAGCTTTAAAATTTGTTGCCCCTGCATCAGGCGTGTTTACCGTTTACTTAGTTGATGTGGGTGCAGGTAAGGAAGTATGCATATGCGAAGAAGGCACAGCATCCAAAACGGATGCGCTGTACTACGATAAGCCTGAAGTAAAATCCAAAGTAATGGCAAGCGTATCGGTTGAGGCAGGAAAGACATATTATGCCGCAGTGCTTGGCTCAAAGGGTAGATTTGTAGGCGCAAACTTCACTCCGGGAGCACCGGTTGTATCACTCAAGGCATACAACGGTGATACAGTTCAGATTAAGACTATTCCGAAAGTTGGCTACAGCGCTGACGCAAATGTAACGGTTACAGGCAAAGACGGCGACAATGTTGCTGTAACAGCTCAGAGCTCAGGCATATATACATTTGTTATGCCGGAATCTGACGTTTTAATTGATGTTGCCTTTGCCGAGGTAAGCTACGACTATGAGATAACTGAAGCCACTTTCGGCGCAGACGGTAATCTGACGGTTCAGCTTAAATATAATGGCACAGAGACAAATCCGACTGCAAAACTGCTTGTCGGCGTATATAATGCAGGCGATGATAAAGCAATGACAAATTCGGCAGTCTTTGATATAGAAGGCACAACGGTTAAAGATTTGTCCTTCACAAAGCCGGACGGCGGTAAGACCGTTAAGCTGTTCGTCTGGGACGGCACTGATAATATCATACCTCTCAGCTTAGTAACAACAGTAAGTATAAATTAATTATGCTTAATAATTTTAATAATTATTAATAGATTTCTTCCCAATTAGCAAAGAGACGGGCAAAAGCTCGTCTCTTTGTTGTATGTTCGTGTGTTGTGGTTCCATGCACAAAAAGCAGAAAACACATGCTTATGAATAAATGTAATTAATGGATTAGTTTATCGCCTATTGTTATACTTATAATTTGAAATTTTTCTAAATGGGATTTTTTTAGAGTTACCTTGTAAATTATAGTTTAATTGCATAAACATTGCAAGCTAAGCTTGAGCCGGACACCGCCCATGCAATGGGTGGTAATGCAAACTGCGGTAGGTGAGCTGTGAAACAGCGAACACGGAGGTGCGCAGCCGCCTCGCACTTGTGCGATATGAATGTGTAATCATATTAAATCGTCTTCGACGAGGGGACTGCTCGCCTAACGTGCGGACTTCGTCCGCCTACCGATGCTCGCATCAAACCGCCGAGTTGCGGTTTAATCATATAAACTATAATTTATACATAAAATTCGGTTCCGCCCAGTATTACACGGGCGGAACCGAGGGGGGTATTTAATCTTACATATTATGCGGACCGAAGTCGTATATATCATAATACGATTCAAGTTCATAATCGTTCAGCGGTTCAACCTGGATTAACCCGGTGCAGTCACACGCAGATATTGAGTTTCCCATTTCAAATTTATCGTCTATATCTTCTATTCTGCCCTCTGACTTTCTGAATCGTGACATTGATAAACTGTTCATATTTAATCATCCTCCCGATACTGCATCAAATTTGATATTTTATTTTAAATATCAATATAATTTTGCCACACAATTTTTGTATTATACAATAAGTATTTTTATAATGATGTTGTTTATTGTGTTTTTTTACCAATTAAATTGATAAATTTTCTTGCAGTTTGACGTTGCATATATTTAAATATTCTGATATAATTATTTGTATAATATATATTATTATACTACTTATATAAAATAAATTTTTATTTAAATTTGCCTAATCATATCTTATATCGGGCAAATGCATTTCAGATAAATGAAAGGGGAAATCAAAAATGGTTAAAGGAAATGTGGTTGTAGGTCAGTCCGGCGGTCCAACCTCTGTTATTAATTCAAGTCTTGTAGGTGTATTTAAAGCCGCAAAAGACGCCGGAGTTGAAAAGATTTACGGTATGAGAAATGGTATCGAAGGCTTTTTAAACCGTCGTTTTATTGACATGTCCGATTATGTAAAAAACGACTTGGATATTGAGCTTTTAAAGCGTACTCCGTCGTCATTCCTCGGTACATGCCGTTATAAGCTGCCGAGTGTCGAAGAGAGCGAAGCTACATATAAGCTCTTGTTTGACATTATGGACGAAATGAACATTAAATATTTCTTCTATATCGGCGGTAACGATTCTATGGACACTATCAAAAAGCTGTCAAATTATGCTCAGGAAATAGGCAGTGATATCCGCTTTATGGGTGTTCCAAAAACAATAGATAACGACCTTGCTGTAACAGACCATACGCCGGGCTACGGCAGTGCCGCAAAATACATCGCTTCTGCAATGAAAGAAATTATCCGTGATGTAAATACATATCCGTCCGAATCGGTTACCATTGTTGAAATCATGGGTAGAAATGCGGGCTGGCTGACCGCTGCTTCTGCACTTTCGAGAGCTGAAGATTGTCCGGGACCTGATCTTATTTATCTTCCGGAGGTTGTATTTGACTATGATAAGTTTATAGAGCAGGTTAAAGAAGTCAAAGCAAGAAAAAATGCAGTTATCATTGCTGTTTCAGAAGGTATTAAGCTGGCAAACGGCGAATATGTCTGCGAAGCGAATAAAGAGGCTACTTTTGAAGATTCATTCGGACATAAGTCGCTTGGCGGTACTGCACTTTATCTAGCCGACTATGTGGGCGCACAGCTTGGAATTAAGTCAAGAGGTATCGTGTTCAGTACCCTTCAGCGCTGCGCTTCTCATATAGTTGCAAGACGCGATATTACAGAAGCTTTTATGGCAGGCAGCGAAGCTGTTCAGGCTGCTCTGAACGGCGAAACCGGTAAGATGATTATCTTCACAAGAACATCAAACGAACCGTATAATATTGCTACATCAACATACGATGTCAACAAAATTGCAAACATTGAGAAGGTTATTCCCGATGAGTGGATAATCAATGACGGTACTTATGTTTCTGATGAATTCATCGCATACTGCCGTCCGCTTATTATCGGTGAGCTTATTCCGTTCATGGTTGACGGTCTGCCGAGACATCTGTATTTGGATTAATAATTGAATAAATTTTTCAGCGGCTGAGTTTTTTCTCAGCCGCTTATTTTTAAAATATTAATTTTACTGCCGGATTAAAAGACAAATTATAGTTTATGCGTCCCCTCAGTCGCCTGCGGCGACAGCTCCCCCGGAGGGGGAGCCTCCCCAAAAGCC
>OIXH01002950.1_pt1 | contig 15976 bp, 14 predicted proteins | sample 1587741 | NCBI WGS metagenome assembly OIXH01 (sample SAMEA3888916, study PRJEB22519) | human gut metagenome | biome: human gut; feature: human-associated habitat; material: faeces | place: Denmark | collected 2011 | reverse complement strand
TGACCTACAAAATCGGCAAAACCAATTTTCATATTCAGACCGGCACTGCATCTGTAACTGTTCACATCAATTACATTGATGGTGCAGATATTTACAAAGAAACCATCTCAGAATTTCTGAAACAGATTGTTTCCACAGCATTTTCCGGCACGACTTTAACCGAAGAAGAAACACAGCAGAAACTAGCTTCACTTCTGGAGGAAAAGTCAGGTAGCGTAGAAGATAAATTCACATCCATCGACATCACTTATCCGTTAATAGAAGCAGATGGAAAATGGAAAATTGTTTCTCTGGATGATGAGACAGTAAAAATCATGTCAGCAAACTTCAAGAGTGTTGAAGAGGAAATAAACAACTCCCTCAACAATATGGATAACGAAGATTCCTCAGGTTCTTCTTCCAATGCACCGGAGGCATCTGCAGATGATACGCTTAATCTCACAACAGAAAAATTTACGATCAAATATACCAAACATACGATCACCAAAGACTTTGCCGGAAATCCATGTATTATGGTTTATTACGATTACACCAATAATTCTTCCTCTGCATCCAGTGCAATGGTTGATGTCAGCCTAAAAGCTTACCAGCATGGAGAATCCTGCGAGGCAGCGATTCCCGAGAATAATGACGATGCCATCGATCATTTTACAGCTGAGATTCAGCCCGGACAGACCGGGCGTTAGGAGAAAAACAATATGGGTAAGATTCTCGTCACCGGCGGAACCGGCTATCTCGGCACGCACATGCTTGTGGAGCTCGTCAAGCAGGGCTACGAGCCCCTGTGCGTGGACAACCTCCACAACAGCAATCCGTCCGTCCTCCTCGCCGTAAAGGAAATCTGCGGCAAAGAAATCCCGTTCATCAAGGCCGACGCGGGCGACGTCGCTGCCATGCGCGCCTTGTTCGCCGAACACCGGATCGACGCGGTCATCCACTTCGCAGGGCATAAGGCCGTAGGCGAATCCGTGTCCAAGCCGCTGGATTATTATCAGAATAATCTGGACGCCACCATGGCCCTGTGCCGGGTGAAGGAATGCCGCATTGAACTGACCCCCTTCGGTGGCGTGGCGGATGTGCCGGGTTTTGAGCGCCTGCCGGGCAGGCAGCAATGCCTGATCGCGCTGGCAGGCGTGCCGGTCAGCGCGGCGTCCGCATGGCTATGTCTGCGTTTTGCACCGCAGACGGAGTTTTTCCGCCTGTTTTACCGCTTCAGCCTGGGCATGGCGCTGGTGAATGTACTGCCGGTCTGGCCGTTGGACGGGGCGCGGGTGCTTCTGTGCGCAGCACGGCACTTTGGCCGGGAGGAACCGGCCCGGCGGGCCATGCTCTGGCTTTCCTATCTGCTGGCGGTGGGAATGCTGGCGCTGGGGCTTGCCGGGGTCTTTCAGGGCCGGGTGAACCTGTCGCTGTTCCTGCTGCCGCCGTATCTGGCCTACGCGGCATGGCAGAGCAGCATGGGCGGAAGTCTGCGGGGCGCGGCTGCGGCACTGGAAGGAGAGCCTTGGTCCAAAGGAAAACTGCTGCGGGCGCTGCCCTTTGTCTGCCGGGGAACGCCGGAAAAGTTGGAACTGCTTCGTCTGCTGCGCGCCCTTCCCGAGGGGCGCACGGCGCTTCTTTACAAGTTTGACGGGCAAACCGGCAGGCTGACGGAAGTGCTTGCTGCACCGAAGATCGCCGAATCGCTGACCCGGCAGGACAAAGAATGAAAAGCGCCGGCGCTTGTCCAAATCCAGCAATTTCCACGCGGATTGGATGGACAAAGCGGGCGTTTCTGTGGTACAATCTGAATGATTACGAAAGTGTTACGAACGGAGGCACGATTCATGCGAAAGCACACGGCACTGCAAAAGATCGCCGCCCTTCTTTCGGCTCTCTGTCTGCTGATGGGCGCTTTTCCCGCAATGGCGGCGGACGTGGGAGGCGTGGCGGTTCAGTCCGCCGCTTTGACCACCCAGTCCGCGCCCCTGAACGGCATGGTGCGGGTCTGGCTGTCCTCGCTGGGCAGCCCTTCCCGGCTGGATCTGACTGTGGCGGGCAGCTACAGTCTGGGCGGCGACCTGTCCCGCTCTTTTTCCAGCGGGACAAGCCTGACCGTCAGCTTTAACAGCGCCTCCGGCCAACTGACGCTGTCCCAGAACGGCGTGGTGATCTATATGGGCGGCGATTTTTCCCTGCGCCGCCACAGCACCTCCGGCGTGAACGGAATCATGATCGCGCAGGCCCGGAAAAGCGGCAATCCCTATCCCGGAGACCTGTCCTTTCAGGCAGTGAAGCAGTCCGGCGGAAGCTACAAGCTCTATGTCATCGCCCATGTCTACATCGAGGACTATCTCTACGGCGTGGTTCCCTATGAAATGGGTAACTCCAGCAATGTAGAGGCGCTGAAGGCACAGGCGGTGGCCGCCCGCACCTACACCGTGCGGATGATGAGCCGCCGCGCGTCCAACCGCTACGACGTGGTGGATACCACCAGCGATCAGGTCTACCGCGGCACGCCTTCGGGCAACGCAAACTGCGTCACCGCCATTGACTCCACTCGGGGTATCGTGCTTCAGTACGGCGGCGAGTACGTCATGACCTATTATTCCGCCAGCAACGGCGGGCAGACCGAATCCGCGCCCCATGGCGTGGGCAGCGGCGCGTACGCCTATTTCACCGTCAAGGACGACCCCTTCGATTACGGAAACCCTAGCTCCACGGTGAAAAAGAAGACCGTTTACAAGGATCTGACCGCCGCGTCCAACCCCTCCGGGCTGATTTCTCTGCTGGAGCGCAAGGCGGCGGCTCAGCTGGGGCAGAGCGTGACGCTTGTTTCCCTGCAGAGCGTCACGCCCCATACGCCCAAATACGAGGCGCCCAGCCGCCTGTATACGAAGATGGACTTTGAGCTGACCGCCCGAACCGCCAGCGGCAGCCTGCAAACCGTTACCGTAACCTGCGATATTTTCTCCGAGCTGGAACGCATGCTGGGCATGAGCATCCAGTCCGCCAAAAACGAACTTTGGAGCGTGGAGGAGACGGCCTCCGGGTTCAGCCTGCAGGCCCGGCGCTACGGCCACGGCGTGGGTATGAGCCAGCGGGGCGCCATGTACATGGGCAAGCTGGGCTATACCTACGATGAAATTTTGGGCTTCTATTACGAGGGCTGCCAGCGGGTACAGAAAAGCTTTACCAGCACCATTCTCAGCGCCTCCTCCAGCGAGGAGGAGACCACCGTCCGGGACCCCGCCGATCTGCCGGAGAACAGCTCCGCCTGCAAGGGCACGGTGAAGCTGGTGTCCGGCGGTTCGCTGATCCTGCGCAGCGGCAAGTATGATTCCTCGTCTGTGGTCAGCACGCTGAGCAACGGCACCATCGTGGAGGTGCTGACGAATGACGGCAGCTGGTGCTTTGTGCGCTACGGCAGCCTGAAGGGCTACGTGCCCACGGAAAATCTGGTCATTACCGGCACCCCCCAGGGTTCGGAAGAAGCAGCCACCACGGTGCAGGGCTTCGTGACGGTCACGGCCAACGATTATGTGAACCTCCGTCAGGAGCCCAGCTTGAGCGCGAAAAAGCTGGGCACGGCCCCGACCGGCGCGGTGCTGACCGTGTTCTCCCTTTCGGGGGACTGGGCCTATGTGCAGTATATGAGCATCACGGCCTACGTCCACCGCAACTTTATCTCTGCCCTAACCACGGTCTATCCGGGCCAGAGCAGCTCCGGCGGCAGCGGCACGGCCATCGTCGTCACCGCCAGCGGTACAGGAACGGTGAATCTGCGGACGACGGCCTCGACGGTCGGTGCGGCCATTGCCCAACTGCCGGTGGGAAGCCGGGTGACGGTGCTCAGCGACGACGGCTCCTGGTGCCGCATCCAGTGGAACGGGCTGGAAGGGTATATGATGCGCTCCTTCCTTCGCTATGAGCAGGACGCACAGCCCCCCGAAAACACCTCTTCTCCCACGGAATCGGCCGCGCCTTCGGAAAGCGCTTCGCCCTCCGAAAGCCCGGCCCCCACGCCCCGTCCCGCCGGTGTTTCCGCCACGGTGGCCAGCCAACTGGTCTACCTGCGGCAGGAACCGTCGGAAAACTCCGCATCCGTGGTGCTGCTGGCCTTCGGCGACCCGCTGACAGTCTATACCCAGACCGGGGAATGGTGGCAGGTCAGCTGGGAGGGCAGCATGGGCTATCTGCCCGCGTCCGCTGTCCGCTTGGAAACGTCCTCTGAAACACCGGGGGATTCCACAGTTATTCGCAAGGCCCGGGTGACAACCGTCTCCGGCGGTCTGAATATGCGCATGGAGGGCAAGAGCGGCAGTCCCATTCTGACGGTGATTCCGCGCAATACGGTGATTGACGTGCTTTCTGTGGGCAACAGCTGGTGTCAGGTCAGCTACGGCGGACGCACCGGCTATGTGATGACTGTTTTCCTGACGCTTGAGGAAAGCACGGTCACGCCTACAGCGGCCCCCACGGCGGCGCCGACGGTCGAGCCGACAGTCGCTCCGACCAATGAACCTGCTGTATCGCCCTCCGTTTCGCCTACTGCGTCGCCTGAAAAAACGCCGGAGCCTACGGCGATTCCCACGGCGGCTCCCACAGCCGCCGGCCCTCAATATGCGCTGGTGACCACTGCCTCCGGCAGTCTGAACCTGCGCGCCCAGCCTTCGGCAATCGGAGCGCTTGTGACTCAAATTCCCCGCTTCGGCATGGTGGAGGTGCTGGAATACGGCTCCGAATGGTGCCGCCTGCGCTATAACGCGCTGGAAGGATATGCGATGACCCGTTATCTGACGCTGGCTTCCGGCACGGCCACGGTGGTTCCCACGCCCAGCGCTACGCCGGCTCCCAGCGCGGGCACGGCCCGGGTCAACACCGTCTCCGGCGGGCTGAACCTGCGTCAGTCGCCCAAGGCCAGCGCCAAAGTGCTGACAGTCATTCCCCGCCATGCGCTGGTGGAGGTGCTGGAAACGGTCGGCAGCTGGTCTCATGTGCGGTACGGAACGTGGGACGGGTATGTGGTTTCCAGTTACTTGCGGTATGAGACGGCGGGTTCCACACCGACCCCAGTGCCGACGGCAACGCCCGCCTCCGGTGAGACGAACGCGCCTACGCCGTCGCCAGCGCCCGTCACCGCCGCGCCGACTGCGTCCGTCACCGCAACGCCCTCTCCCAGCCCTGCTCCTGTACTGGACGATACGCTGGAAGATATGCCGAACGGTATTCTGGCGCTGATCGCTCCCCGGCAGGGAGAAAGCTATGTGGCCGTCTGGACGGAATGCCGGGAACGGGGCGAAAAGCTGGCCGTGCTGCCGGAAGGCTCCATGGCGCGTATCATACGCCGGGGCGAAACCTGGTGCGAAATTCAGTATGATATGTACGACGCATCCAAGACCGGCTATTGTCTGACCCAATGCCTGAATCCGCTGGAGGGAACATGGAACTGAAACCGGGAGAGAGAATCGACGACCTGCAGCTGGACGGGCTTTACATCCTCCAAAAGAAGGATGGCTTCCGCTTTGGTATGGACGCCGTCCTGCTGGCGGATTTCACCCGTACCAGGCCCCGGGAACGCATCGCCGATCTGGGCACGGGCACGGGCATTTTGCCGCTGCTGCTGAGTCATCAGCAGCCCGATACCCAGTTTGAAGCCATCGAGCTGCAGCCCGATATGGCGGACATGGCCGGGCGTTCGGTGGAATTGAACGGCCTTTCCGATCGGATTCACGTCCACGCCATGGATCTGCGTCAGGCCCCGGAAGCGTTCGGCTACGAGAAATTTCACGCTGTGGTGTGCAATCCGCCCTACGGCAAGCAGAACGGCACGCTGAAAAGCCAAACGGAAACCGTGTCACTGGCCCGGCATGAGCAGGATACCTCCATTGGTGAGATCGTGAAAAGCGCCGGGGCGCTCCTGCGCACCATGGGACGGCTGACCATGGTGTTCCCGGCCCAGCGCTTTCTGGAACTGTGCGACGAGCTGCGCCGCTATCGGCTGGAGCCCAAGCGGGTACGGATGGTCTGCGCCAAGCTGGAAAAGCCGCCCTATCTGGTGCTGGTGGAAAGCATGAAAAACGCTCGGCCCGGCCTGCACTGGATGCCGCCGTTAGTGGTCTACGATCCGCAGGGTCGGGAAACAGCGGAAATCGAACGAATCTATCATAAGGGCTGAACTGCGCTCAACGCGTCTTTCTCCGATTCATCGGAAGAAAGGCGCATTTTTTGACGGAAAATGAGTATGCCCAGATTCCAGAGAAGGGTGCAAAACTGCCCGATTCCCTGTGCCAGCAGTACGCCGTACTGCCGCAGCTCCGGCCGGGCGGGCAGAAGCCAGATCAACAGGAGCGTCAGCCCGGAAACGGGCAGCGACCCCAGCATGGACAGCTTTTGCAGCCCCAGCGCCGACAGAATGCCGCCGGACACATGGGCAAAGGCGAACAGCAGGCACAGGGGCGCACCGAAGCGGAATAGCGGGGTCAGCTCCGGCAGCCGGTACAGCCACCGGGCCAGCAGGGGCGCGGCCAGCCAGACCGCCCCGGTGCTGCCCAGCCCGGCTGGGGCGGCGGTCAGGAAGCACTTGCCGACCAGCCGCCGAAGTTCTTTGGGTTCCTTCTCCGCCAACGCAATCCTCGGCAGAAGTACCATGGACAGGGAACCGGTGAACACGCAGGGCAGCATCAGAACGGGCGTCACCATGCCGGAAAGCATTCCCAGCCGGGCAGTGGCCTCCCGGGCGGCAAGGCCCGAAGCCTGCAGCCGCAGGGGAATCCAGACGGCTTCCACGGCCCGGAGCAGCATTTGCACAAGCCGGGTGCCCGTGGTGGGCAGCGCCAGCCGCAGCACGGGCTTTCGCCAGCTTCGGGCGGTCTCCATGGGCGACAGGGGCAGACGAAGTACCGCCAGTACAAAGGCCAGCCCCAGCACCTCAGCGGCCATGGTGGAAAAGACCGGCACCGCCGCCGCCCAGGGGGCCGTCAGATGGGGCAGCGCCAGCAGCAGGCCCGCGCAGATCGCCAGCCGTAAAAGCTGCTCCACCAGCTCCGAAAAAGCGGGCAGCAGGCTGCGCTCCACGCCGTACAGGTAGCCGTTATACACCGCCGAATACCCAAGGATCAGGATGCAGGGCGCGCTGCACCACAGGGACGGAAGCACCCGTACATCGCCGGTCAACCGCGCCAGCTGGGGCGAAAAAAGCAGCATCAGGGGGACAAGAACCAGCGCCGCCACGCGCACCAGCCAGATTCCGGCCAGCAGGGGCTTGGTTCGATCCTCCGGCTTAGCCTTGGCCGTTATTCGGCTCACTGCCAGCGGCAGGCCGGAGGTCAGCGGGGTAATGGCCAGCATGTGGACGCTCTGGCTCAGCTCCGCAATGCCCATGATCTCCGCCCCCAGCAGCCGGGACAGCAGAATACGCAGCAGCATTCCGAGGGCGCGGACAACGCCGTTGACCGCCGTGATCTTCAGGGTTTGTTTCGCCGCGCTTTGCTTCATTTTGCTCGCCTCCCGCTCAGGAAAGCCTATTCGCCCGAAGGGAAAACCATGCCCCGAAGCCCCGGCACCGTCTTGAAACTTTGACGGGGATGGGGTATACTCAAAATGCCTGAATTTTGCTGCAAAAAGGAGAAGGAGACGATGCTGACCCCTTTTGGAGAAAAATTGGACCGGGAAATGCCTCTTTCCGAATATCCTCGCCCCCAGCTTCGACGGGAAAGCTGGCAGTGCCTGAACGGCCCGTGGGAATACGCCATCCGTCCCACCCTCCCCGAAGAACCCTTCCCGGAAAGTTGGGACGGATCCATTCTGGTGCCATTTTCGCCGGAAAGCGAACTGAGCGGCGTGGGCCGCACCCTTCGGCCCGCAGAGACGCTCTGGTACCGCAGATATTTTGCTTTGCCGGAAAACTGGAACGCGGGCAAACGGCTGCTGCTGCATTTCGGCGCGGTGGATCAGGAGGCGGCGGTGTTTGTCAACGGCCAAAAGGCCGGGGAACACCGGGGTGGGTACAATGCCTTCACCGTGGACGCAACAGCTTTTGTGCAGCCGCAGAACGAACTGATCGTCCGGGTCTATGACGATACGGACGCGTCCTGGCACACCCGCGGCAAGCAGCGCACGAAGCGGGGCGGCATCTGGTACACCCCTCAAAGCGGTATTTGGCAGACGGTCTGGATGGAATGGGTGCCGGAAGCCTACATCCAGCGGGTGCGTCTGATCCCGGATATCGACCGCGGAGAATTGGAACTGACCGTGTTCGCCAGCCGCCCGGGCGAGGGAACTGCCGTTTTGCAGGGTGAGCGCTTTGCATTTACTGTCGGAACGCCTGTGCGTCTGCCGGTGCGGGATCAGCGCTTGTGGAGCCCCGACGACCCATGGCTGTACCCGTTGGAGCTTCATTTTGGGGAAGACCGGATCGAAAGCTATTTCGCCATGCGGAAAACGGAAGTCCGCGCCGGGAAGGATGGCGTTCGCCGCCTGTACCTGAACAATCGCCCCTGTTTTCATAACGGGCTGCTGGATCAGGGATACTGGCCCGACGGCTTATACACCGCTCCCGCCGACGAAGCGATGATTTTCGACCTGCAGACTGCCAAAAAGTTGGGCTACAATATGCTTCGCAAGCATATCAAGGTGGAGCCCATGCGATGGTATTATCACTGCGACCGACTGGGAGGATATGCCCAACGGCGGCGGAAAGTATCACTTTTCCACCATCAGCTTCCCACTGGTCACCGGCGTTCATCACCGGGACGACCGCTATCGGAAATTTGCCCGGGAAAGCCGGCAGGGGCGTGAGGAATACCGCGCGGAGCTGCGGGAGATGATCACGCAGCTGGAAAGCGTGCCCTCCATCGTGCTGTGGGTGCCGTTCAACGAAGGGTGGGGCCAGTTTGACGCGGCGGACGCCTGCCGCATTATCCGTTCAGTGGACGAAAGCCGCCCCATCGACCACGCCAGCGGCTGGCACGACCAGAAGATCGGCGACCTTCAAAGCCTGCACGTGTATTTCCGGCCTTATCGTTTCCGGCCGGACAAGCTGGGCCGGGCGGTGATCTTGAGCGAATTTGGCGGCTACAACCTGCGGCTGGAGGGCCACTGCTGGAACGACGTGAACTATGGCTACAAGGGCTTTTCCGATCGGGAAGCGCTGTGGCAGGCTTACCGCAAGCTGATGGAGGAGCAGATTCTGCCCGCCATCCCCCGGGGACTGTGCGCCGCCGTTTATACGCAGCTGACAGACGTGGAGGACGAGCTGAATGGCATCATGACCTACGACCGTCGGGTCGTCAAGCTGCCGGAGGACCCCCTGCGGGAACTGAACCGCCGTCTGCTGGAAGCAGGTTCCCCGATGAATGAAACTAAAAAGGAGAAATGAATCATGAAACAGGTACTTCACACGGAAAAAGCTCCCGCCGCCATTGGCCCCTATGCGCAGGGCTGGAAGGTGGGCGATATGGTCTATACCTCCGGCCAGCTGGGCATCGACATGGAGACCGGCAAGCTGGCCGAGGGCGTGGAAGCGCAGGCTCGCGCCTCCATGCGCAATGTGGGCGAGATCCTGAAGGCCGCAGGCGCTTCCTACGGCGATGTGGTCAAGACCACCATTTTCGTTAAGGACTTGGCGGACTTCAAAACCGTCAATACGGTGTATGCGGAGTTCTTCGATGGCGTTTATCCCGCCCGCAGCTGCGTACAGGTGGCCGCACTGCCCATGGGCGGGCTGGTGGAGATCGAAGCCGTGGCCATGGTGGAGGCGTAAGCGACCTTGAAGGGACTGCTCATCGTCAACGCTTTTTTGAAAAACGGCAAGTTCGGCGCGCTTTACGACCTGCTGGCGGACGCGGCCAGGCGGATGGAGATCGGCCTTGCAGTCCAGACCAACGCGGAGGTCGTCTCCGCCCTTTGCCGGGGCGCGTTCCAGTCGGAAGACTATGATTTCTGCCTGTTTTGGGATAAGGACGTGCAGCTGGCGGCCCAGCTGGAAGGGCTGGGGATGCGGCTGTTCAATTCGTCGGACGCCATCGCCGCCTGTGACGACAAGGCTCTGACTTATCTGCGCTTGAAACCCTGCGGCATTCCCATGCCGGAAACGGTCATTGCCCCCAAGACCTTTTCCAACGTGGGCTATACCGACCTGACCTTTGCCCGGGAGATCGGCGCGCAGATGCGCTATCCCCTGATCGTGAAGGAATGCTTCGGTTCCTTCGGAATGCAGGTGTACTGGTGCCGCGATGAAGCCGAACTGCTGGAAAGGATAGGCAAGCTGGGCGGCGCGCCGTTTCTGTTCCAAAAGCCGGTGATGGAAAGCCTTGGCCGGGATGTGAGGGTGAACGTGGTGGGGGACAGAGCCGCAGCGGCCATGCTGCGCCACAGTCAAAGCGGCGACTTTCGCAGTAACCTGACCATTGGCGGCACGATGGAACCCCACGCGCTGACCCGCGAGGAAGAAACGCTGGCCGTCCGGGCCACGCAGGCGCTGGGGCTGGATTTTGCCGGTGTCGATCTCCTTTTTGGCAAGGATGGCCCGGTGCTGTGCGAGGTCAATTCCAACGCCCATTTTGCCACTACCCTGCAATGCACGGGCGTGAATATGGCGGAGGAGATTCTGCGGCACATCCATGAAACGTGCCGCCCCTGAAAGAAGGAGAAAAGCCATGAAAATCGTCTGGCTGCTGTATCAGCAGGAAGACCTGTCCGCCAATCGGGATTATGCCCGGCTGATGCGGGAAAACGGTCTGAAACGGGATATGAAGATCGAAACGGTGCTGACCCGCGACCTGACGCTTCTGATGGACGAAAACGGAACGCCTTCCTGTCTGCACAAGGGCAGGAAGGAGCGCCCGGACGCGGTCATTGCCCGGATGCGGGAGCCGCTGTACAGCCGGCATTTCGAGCGGATGGGCGTGCCGGTCTTTAACGGTTCCGAGGTCTGCCGCATCTGCAACGATAAGCGCCAGACCCTGCAGTTCCTTTCCGGGCTGCCCATGCCCCGCACCACGTTTCTTACGCCGTTTACGCCCATGCCTCAGGATGGCCCCGTGATCGTCAAGCCTGCCTGCAGCCATGGGGGAGACCGGGTGGAGCTGGTGGAGACCCAATTCCAGTGGAACGACGCGCTGGAAGCCTTGCAGGGCGAACCGGCCCTGATGCAGTCCGTCACCAAAAGGCCGGGGCGCGACCTGCGGGTGTATGTGCTCTTCGGCCAGATCGTGGCGGGCGTGATGCGCACCGCCAAAAGCGGCGTAGTGAGCAACTATAAGCGCGGGGGAAACGTAGCGCTGCATGACCTCAGCCGGGAAGAACGCCAGTTGGCGGAGGAAGTGATCGCCCGGTTCGACGCGGCGGGCGCGCCGCTGTGCTTTGCCGGGGTCGATCTGCTCTACGAGGACTACGGCCCCGTCGTCGGCGAGGTGGAGGACGTGGTGGGAAGCCGGATGCTGTACCGCGTCAGCGATCTGGATGTGGTGGGGCTGTATCTGGACGAAATCCGCCGCAGAATCTAGCCGAACGGGCAAACGCGTGGTATAATGAACCCGTTCTCCCATTTTTGAATCTGTACCATGGAGGCTGAACATGATCCCTTTCAATATTCCCCCTTATGTGAAGGAAAGCTCCGACTATATCGCACAGGCCATCGCCAATCGGAAAATTTGCGGCGACGGCCCCTTTACCAAGCGCTGCAATCAGCAACTGGAGGAAATGACCGGCGCCTGCAAGGCGCTGCTGACCACCTCCGGCACCTCGGCCATGGAGCTGGCGGCGCTGCTGCTGGACGTGAAGCCCGGCGACGAGGTCATCGTGCCGTCGTTCACCTTCGTCAGCACGGCCAACGCCTTTGTGCTGCGGGGCGCGAAGATCGTCTTTGTGGACGTGGATCCTGCCACCATGAACATGGATCCCGCCTGTGTGGACGCTGCCATTACCTCGAAAACCAAAGTCATCGCCCCGGTGCATTACGCGGGCGTCTGCTGCGATATGGACGCGATCAACGCCATTGCGGAGGCGCATCACCTGAAGGTGATGGAGGATGCGGCGCAGGCCGTGAGCTCCACCTACAAGGGACGGGCGGCCGGCAGCCTGAGCGACGTGGGCTGCTACAGCTTTCATGAGACCAAGAATTTCAGCATGGGCGAGGGCGGCGCTACCGTCCTGAACCACCCCGAGCTGGTGGAACGGGCCGAGATCATCCGGGAAAAGGGTACTGACCGCAGCCGTTTCTACCGGGGTCAGGTGGACAAGTACACGTGGGTGGACATCGGTTCTTCCTTCCTGCCCAGCGAACTGAACGCAGCCTATCTGCTGGCCCAGCTGGAGCAGCGGGAAAAGATCACCGCGCGCCGCATGGCCCGCTGGACGGAATACGATCAGGGCTTGCGGGACTTGGAGGAACAGGGCCGGCTGGAGCGGATGAAGGTGCCCGCCGAGTGCGGCCACAACGCGCATATGTACTACATCAAGCTGCGGGATCAGGAACAGCGGGCCGCACTGATTTCCTTCCTGAAGGAACGGGAGATCAGCGCCGTGTTCCACTACATCCCACTGCACAGCGCCAAGGCGGGCCGGGAGTTTGGCGTGTTCGCCGGGGAGGACCGCTACACCACCCGGGACAGTGAACGGCTTTTGCGGCTGCCGCTGTACTATGAAATGACCGGCGAGGAAAGTGCCAAAGTCATTGAATCGGTTCATGATTTCTTCCGTCAGGAGAAATAAAGGAGGAACGATTTTATGTTGAAAAGGAATTGGAGCCTGACCGGGGTCAGCCTTGCGGCGATCATCTTCTACGCGGTCTGCGGCCTGCTGCTGCTTCTGCTGCCGTCGGAAGCGCTGGCCATCGCCAACTACGCCATTGCGGCGCTGCTGCTGGTGATGGGCGTGGTGTGCATTATCGGTTACTTCCGGGGCAGCGTCATCATCGGCCAGTTCGGTTTCCTGCTGGCGGTGGGAATGGTGCTGGTGACGCTGGCCGTGGTGATGTTCTGCTATCCCACGCTGCTGGCGAGCCTGCTGCCTGTGATCTGGGGCGTGTCCCTGCTGATCGGCGGCTTCGGCAAAATTCAGTTTGCCGCCGACCTGCGCCGCTTCGGCGACCGCCGCTGGTGGACGCTGCTGCTGGGCGCGCTGCTGTCCTTCGCGCTGGGCATTCTCTGCCTGGCCAACCCCATTTACATTGCCCAGACCATTTTCGTTTTCATCGGCATCTGCCTGCTGGCCGAAGCCGTGCTGGATCTGGTGACGCTCCTGATGGTTCGCCGTCATCTGCGCCGGTTTGAGAAGGCCATGGAGGTCTGAAAATACTCGTTTTATCCGCCGTCCCCATTCCCGGACGTTCATGGGAATGGGGACGGTGGTTTTCGTAAGTCTGGAACGAACGGACGCCACGACGCCCTCGCAAACGATGGACGCTTATGGAAAACCGCCCTCTTCCCCGGCACTTGGGGAAAGAGGGCGGTTCGTTTGTATGCCGGTCAGCCCTTGACGATCTCCCCGGCCTTGGTCAGGGCGATCTTGGTGATGACCGGGCCGGTCAGCTCGTAAATGAGCGTGCCCGCCAGAATGATGGCCTGAATCTGGCGGCCGTACTGAGGCAGCTTGGTCAGGGTCATGGTAGCCAGACCAATGGCCACGCCAGCCTGCGGGATCAGGGTGAAACCCAGATATTTCTGCACGTTGGGGTGAGCGTGTACCATCCGGGAACCAAGCATCGCGCCCAGCCATTTGCCCACCACGCGGAACAGCACGTAGCAAACGCCCACAAGGCCTACCGTGGGCAGCACGCCCAGGTTCAGCTGTGCGCCGGAGATGACGAAGAACAGCAGGAACAGCGGCGGCGTGAAGCGGTCGGTCTGCTCGATGACCACATTGGCGGTATTGCACACGTTGGTCATCACTGCGCCGATCATCATGATGCACAGCAGGTTGGACAGGCCCCACAGGTCGCACAGGCCCAGCGCCAGAAAAATGGCGGCGATGGTCAGCGCCAGCTTGTTGCCCCGGGAATGGAAGAAGCTCATGCACAGGCTCAGCACAAAGCCGATGACCGTGCCGATGACCAGCGAGCCCACGATCTCGCCCAGCGGGATGAGTGCCATGTTGACTACGGTCATGGGCGCGCCGCTGACCATGGCCTGCGCCACGCTGATGGAGATGGCATAGGCCATCAGGCCCAGCGCATCGTCCATGGCCACCACGGGCAGCAGCATTTCGCACACCGGGCCCTTGGCCTTGTACTGACGGATGACCATCAGTGTCGCGGCGGGGGCCGTGGCGGAGGCGATCGCGCCCAGCGTGATGCACATGGGCAGGTCAAAGCCGGGTACGCCGCACAGGGACAGGATGATCAGCACGATGTCCACGATCAGCACCGCGCCCAGACCCTCGCAGATGGTGATGACCACCGGCTTGGTGCCGATGCGCTTTAAGTAGCTCAGCTTGAATTCCGCGCCGATGGAGTAGGCGATGAAGCCCAGCGCGGCCTCGGTGATGATGCTCAGGCTGTCCGTCATTTCCTGAGAAAGAATGCCCAGTACGGAGGGGCCGATGAGCAGACCGCCGATCAGAAAGGCCGTCACGTTGGGCATATGAACCAGCTTAATGAAACGGCTCACCAGCAGACCGGCCATAATTGCGATAGAAAGCGCCAACAGGGTCGTCATTGCTGATTGGCCCCCAATCCTTCCACAAATAGGGCGGGGACCGCAAACATAATGCCGGTGTCCGGGTGATCCAGACCGCCCACCACCTGACGCACCACCAGCTTGGCTTTGTGGACTTCGTCCTCGGCGAGCACCATCATCAGAGTCTTGCTGCTTTCCCGGGCCGGGTCAAAAAGCTGACGCAGCGCCCCGAACATGGGCAGGTCGTCCCCGCTTTTGTCAATGACGCGCATCATGCCCATACTGTCCAGCACGGTGCAGCCGTGAATGCCGCTTTCCAGCAGCCGTTCCAACAGCGTTTCCAGGTATTCGGTTCGATTGAGCACCAGAAATAGTACCTGCATAAATTTCTCTCCCTTGCCAAAATCGGACGGACTGCACGGGCTTCCGGCAACCGCCGCAAACATTTATTATAGATTGTTTTTGGCATAATGCAAGGATTTTCGGCACTTTTTAGCGCTTTATTTTTGCGGGTTTCGGGCATAAACGGAGGGGGAGACGCCCACGATGCTTTTGAAGACCCGGCTGAAATAAAAGCAGTCCTCAAACCCCACGGCTTCCGCCACTTCGGCCACGCTCATACCGCCCGCCGACAGCATGGATTTCGCCGCGGAAATGCGGATCAGCGTTCGGTAACGCACGGGGTTCATACCCGCAAACTTCCCGAACAGGCGGCGGAAGTAGCACTCGCTCATGCCGCACAGAGCCGCCAGTTCCGATACGGGCGTGTTCTCGTTCCAGTGGAGCTTCAGATATTCCACCCCTGCCCGGATGGGATAACGCTTTTCCGATTCGCCCACACAGAAGGACAGCACGTGCCGGAGCAGCCGATACGCCTCGGCTTTGACGCACACCATGGAGCGTTTCGGCGCATGACAGGCGGCGGAAAGCACCTGAAAGTATTTCTCGAAACGCTCGCCGTCGCGGCTGACGATCAGCGGGATATCGGAAAGAGAAAGCGCCTGTCCGTTTTCGTCCCGCAGGATGAAATTGAACAGAAGGTCCTGAATGCGCGGGAGGGCTGCTGCTTCCCATTCGATGCGCACGGTGTACCTAAGCCCCATGGGCAGGTAGACAAGGTCGTTTTTTGCGGCCGTGACGGTGACACCATCTATCATCGAAAACTCCATCCGAATATCGCCGGTGATGAGCATCAGCCCATCGTAGGGACGGCCGCTGCATTGGTAGCCGGTGTAGCTGTGGCTATCGTTCCAGCTTTGCAGCACTAATTCTGGTTCCATGATTTCAAAATCGGCATAATACAGTTCTTCCAATGTCAACGCGCATCACCTCGCCAGAAAAGTATAACATTTTTGTATCGAAAAATCCATGAAATCGCG
>OIXH01002947.1_pt1 | contig 15986 bp, 11 predicted proteins | sample 1587741 | NCBI WGS metagenome assembly OIXH01 (sample SAMEA3888916, study PRJEB22519) | human gut metagenome | biome: human gut; feature: human-associated habitat; material: faeces | place: Denmark | collected 2011 | reverse complement strand
CCATCCCTACCAGCCTTTTGAAAAAAGGCTGGACCCAAAACTTGATTTATCGAATCCGAATCGTCTTGATCTCAAAGGGCTTAATCGTAAAGGAAACGCGGTTTTCCTCCACTTTCACCGGCTCACCATCGGCCTCCTCCAGGCAGTTGCAGCTCTCCGCCGAAGCAAAGGGCCGGTTCCAGGTCAGCGTTACCGGCGTCCGGGCGTTCTCGCACTCGTACATCCGCAGGATGACCCCGTCGCCGTCCTCGGCCCGCTTCACCGTCTCCAGCACCACGTTGGAGGCGCTGACCGCCGCCAGGCCGAAGCTCTCGCCGGGAGTTCCCCCCCGGACCGCCAAGGCAGGCTGATTCAGGAAGAACGCCTGGGGCACCGTCCCCGCCGCCTTCCAGGTCTCGGCATGGGGGTACAGGGAGTAGGTGAAGTAGTGGACCTCCTGGTCCGTGGTGGGGTTGGGCTCGATGCCGGACTTGATCAGCGTCAGCCCGATGCAGGCGTCCTGGACCGAGTGGCCGTACTTGCAGTCGTTGAGCAGGCTCACGCCGTAGTGCCCCTCGGAAACATCCACCCACTTCTGGCCGCAGCTCTCGAACCGCGCCCGGTCCCAGCTGGTGTTCCGGTGGGTCTTCCGGGTGACGTTGCCATACTGGATTTCAAAGGTAGCCTCATCCGTATGAACGTCCGCCGGGAAATGAACCTTCAGCAGATGCTGATGCTCGTGCCAGTCCACCGTGGTCTCAAAGTCGATCCGCCGCAGGTCGGCGTAGAACCGGATGTCCTGGACGATGGTGGAATGGCTGAACTTCCGCTCCACCCGCAGGGTCGCCCGCACCGGCCCCACTTCTGTCCAGACAAAGGACTGCAGGTCGGTGACGTCCCAGGATTTCTCGGTGTAATAAATGTCAATATCCCAGTTGTCGTAGTAAATGGGCTTGTCCTCATAGACCCGCATAAGGTTCCCCACCTTGCCGGGCTTCAGGACCTCCCGGTCGTTCTCCCGGTCGTAGAGCCGGGCGATGCCGCCGTTTTCGTCGAAGATCACGGTGTAGAACGGCGTTTCCAGCCCATGCCCGTCGGGAGCCAGCCGGAAGGGCGAGGGGACCTCCACCCCGGAAGCCGCCTCAAAGGTCTTCATGCCCTTGGCCGGCAGATTTTCCACATAGACCACCGCGCCCTTTTCCGTCTGCTGGACGGGATAGAGCCGGTCCTCCTCGTCCCGGAGGGCCCCGGCGGAGCACTGGCCCAGCTCCACCACGTCGTTCCGGGCGAAGCCGGTGGTGTTGAAGACGGTGACGCCCTCTCCGGCGGGGACCAGGGCCTTGACCCGCTCCTCCTCTAGGCAGGCGATCCGGGCCTCCATCTCTGCATACTCCTTCTTGGTCACTTCATAGACCTCATGGATGGAGGACCCGGGAAGAATGTCGTGGAACTGATTGATGAGGATTCCGTGCCACAGCCCGTCGATCTCCGCCGCAGGATAGGCGGTCTTAGGCTCCGCCAGAACCCCCAGCAGCTCCAGGTCCATCATGTGGAGCTCGGCCTTCCGGTTGGAGCGCTTGTTCCGGGCCATGGAGGTGTACGTGCCCCGATGGTACTCGAAATACAGCTCCCCTTCCCAGGTGGGCAGGCGGTTGCTGCCGTCCACCCGCTCCTTCAGCTCGTCAAAGTAGGTCCGTGCAAAGGCCTGGCGGACCTTGGGCAGGCCCTCGATGCCCTTGCTCATCCGGGCGGAGGTCTCCAGCATCTCTCGGGTGGGACCGCCGCCGCCGTCGCCGTAGCCGTAGGAGACCAGGATGTCGTTGTTGATGTCCTTCTGCTGGTACCGGTGCCACCCGCCGATCAGCGCGTCGGGATGGAGCCGTCCGTTATAGGTGGTGAAGAAGTTCTTCTCGTCCTGGCCCACGTCCAGGGTCGTCACCAGATGGGTCAGGATTTCCGTCCCGTCGATGCCCCGCCACCGGAAGGTGTCGTAGGGCATTTTGTCGAACTGGTTCCAGGCCAGCTTGGTGGTCATGAAGTAGTCGATGTCGCACTTGGCCATGATCTGGGGCAGCGCTCCGGAGTAGCCGAACACGTCGGGCAGCCACAGAATCCGGTTGTCCACGCCGAATTCCTCTTTGAAGAACCGCTTGCCGTAGAGGAACTGCCGCACCAGGCTCTCGCCGCTGGTCAGATTGCAGTCGGCCTCCACCCACATGCCGCCTTCGGGCTCCCAGCGCCCCTGGGCGATGCGGGCCTTGATCTGCTCAAAGAGCTCCGGGTACCGTTCCTTGAGGAAGTAGTACAGCTGGGGCTGGCTGGACATGAACTTGTAGTCCGGGTACTCCTCCATGAGCTTCAGCACCGTGGCAAAGCTGCGGCAGACCTTCTCCCGGGTCTGGGCCACGGTCCACCACCAGGCCACGTCGATGTGGGTGTGGCCGATGCAGCTGGCAATGACCTCGTCGTGGCCCGCCAGATCGGTGTACAGCGCCTTCTGGAGGAACTTCCGGGCCTCGGCCACGCTGGCGTAGAAGCTCTCGTCGTAGGGAGTCCGCAGGTCCAGCAGGTTCACCGCGTCGTTGAGGACCCGTTCCAGGTCCCGCCGGGGCTTCCCGTCCGGCTCCAGCCGGGGGAAGGCTTCCAGGGGCACCGCCAGGTCATAGTAAAGCCCCAGGATTTCCGGGTCGATCTCCCGCAGGTCCACGATGAGGTTGAACTCGGTGTGGAGGATGCCGGTATATGCCTGCAGATCGATGCGGTAAACCTCCCCCGCCCTGGCGCTGGAGGTCAGCAGGACGTCCCGGTGGTTCATATCGATTCCCTGGGTGACTTTCCCGTTGACGAACAGCAGGAACTGGGGGTTCTTGGCGTCGTCCCACTCCTCGATCTGGGTGCGGACGTGGAGCCACAGGGGCCTGCCGTCAAAGGACTCCGGCGCCGTCACATCGGTCCGGAACCAGTAATGGACGTCGGGCCCGTACCAGTGCATGGTCCGGCTGTCAAAGGGGGCGAAAGGGATGGGGTCCTGGTCCGCGTTTTCAGGCCGGAGGAAATTCCCGGTCTTGTAAAGCCAGTCGGCGGTCTCCACCCGCTGCTTCACCGAGAGCTTTTTCAGCTCCTTGCAGATGCCGTTGACCCGCTTGTCCAGAAAATCCGTGGTTCTCATAACACACTTCCTTCCAAATGGTTGCGTTGCTGTACGCTGTCTTTATCATATCATCCTGCCCCTGCGCCTGCAAGGGTAAGTTTTCCAAGAAAAAATCGGGGAGCGGGAACCGTTTGTCCCGCTCCCCGTGAGCTTTTTTCAGAAAATCTGCTTATTTGCTGGCCATGAAGGCGTCAACCTGCTCCTGAGCGGCCTTCTGGATTTCGTCGAAGCCCGCGGAGCGGAGCTCGGCCATCATCTGGGGGACCATGGTCTCGGGATCGCCGGTGCCGGTCAGCAGCTCGCCTTTGTAGCGCTCCGCAATCTGGATGCAGTTGGTCAGCTGATCGTCAAAGGAGGAGGTGTCCAGAGAGAAGCCCAGCAGAACGGAGGGAGAAGCCTTCTCGTTGAGTTCCTTGACCTCGTCAAACTGGTTGAAATCGAAGTCGTCGGTGGGGGTCACGGTGAAGAAGGAGCCCTGGGTGTAGCCGGCCATGTTCCACTCGGAGTTGTTCTTGTGGACGTTGGTCTTAGCGTCGCTGGTGTAGTCCCAGTTGTCGCCTTCCACGCCGTAGTACAGCAGGTCGCGGACGTAGGAGTCGGTGTTGACCAGCTCCAGAAGGGCCAGAGCCTTCTCGGGGTTGGCGCAGTTGGCGGAGATGCAGTTCAGGGAGCCGCGGACGGTGTCATTGGAGACGATGGTGGGTCCCCACTGATAGGCAACGGCTTCCACGCCCATGTTGGGGCCCCAGGTGGTGATGGCAGCGCCGGACCAGCCCTGGACGACGGAAACGGGGTTATAGGCGTTGGCTTCGGGCTTGGTGGCGGCGTCGGAGTTGATGATGCCGTCCTGGTACCACTGATGATAGAGCTTCAGGTAGCCCATGATGTCGTCCTGCTCGAAGATGGAGACCACCTTGGCGTCCTTGTCGTCGTAGCGGACGCCCATGGCGGACAATCCGGCGCCCATGCCGTCATACATGAAGGTCAGGTAGGTGGCGCCGCTCTTGTTCTGGGGGAAGGAAGCCTCGCCGGTCTTCTCCTTGATGGCGGTGAGAGGAGCGGTCAGGTCGGAAAGGTCTTTCATGGCGGAGCCGTCATAGCCCACGGAATCCATCAGTTCCTTGTCCCAGACCACATACTCGGTCTGGGAGGAATCCTTGTAGGTGGGCACTGCGTAGATTTTGCCGTCCACCTTGCAGGCTTCCCAGTAATCCGCGGGGATGGACTCATACAGCTTGGGGGAAGCGGTCTTCACCAGCTCGCTGATGTCCATAAACGCGCCGATCTTCACGTCGTTGTTGTAGGTGTTGGAGTTGGTGAACAGGATGTCGTAATCGCTGGCCGTGTTGACCACCACGTTGCGGCGGGTGTCCCATTCGCCCCAGCCCACGACTTCCACGTCCAGGTTAACGCCGATCTTGTCTTCCAGATAGGGGTTGATCTGCTTGAGCCAGGCGTCGTAGTTGGCAGGCTGTCCGCCGCCCACCGTGACCCATTTCAGGGTGACGACGCCATCGGAGGAATTGCTGCTGCCGCCGTTGTTTCCACAGGAGGTAAGTCCCAGGGCCATGGTGCCAGCCATCGCCAGCGCGATCATTTTCGTCAGCTTTTTCATGTTGTTACTCCTTTGCTTCAAAAATGGTTTTGGTTTTCTATTTCGATTGTCTTAACCCTTGACCGCGCCCACCGTCAGACCGGAAATGAAGTATTTCTGGAAGAAGGGATACGCGCAGGCAATGGGGACAATGATAACGATTGCAATGGCCATCCGGACGGACTCCGAAGGCATGGAGTTGATATACTGCTGAAGGCTCAGGCCCGCCGAAGGGTTGTTGGCGATGTAGTCCAGATTCTTCATCATGTTGTTCAGCAGCGCCTGAAGGGAGATCAGCTTGGAGTTGGAGATATACAAGGCGGACTGGAACCAGTCGTTCCAGTACCCGAAGGTCAGGAACAGCGCCACCGTGGCGAAAACCGGCTTGGAGATGGGCACCACGATGCGGCTGAAGATGGTCAGCTGGGTGGCCCCGTCGATCTTGGCGGATTCGATGATGGAATCCGGCACCGTCGTCCGGAAGAAGGTCTTGCAGATGATGACGTTGAAGCTGCTCATGGCCAACGGCAGGATCAGGCACCAGATGGTGTTGTTCAGATGGAGGATGTTGGCCACTACCACGTAGTTTGCCACGATGCCGCCGTTGAAGATCATGGGAATGAATACCATCCAGGTAAAGAACCCCTTGAGCTTGTACCCCGGCCGGGAGAGGACGTAGCCGATCATGGTGGTCAGCATCACACCCAGCGCCGTGCCCACCAGGGTGACGATCACCGAGATCAGCAGCGCGTGGGAGATGGTCCCCCGCTCGTTCCACAGGAACTGATAGGCCGCATTGGAATAGCTGGACGGGAAGAAGGCGTACCCGTTTTTGCTGATGGACTGCTCCGAGGAAATGGAGATCATGAAAACGTAGAGCACCGGGAAGATGCAGACGAAGGAGAGCACCGCAAAAAGGATGTTGAACCACACGTTGGTCCCGGGCTTGATCTGATTCAGACGGGAAATCTGGTCTTTTTCTTTCGATACAGACATTGCCGGTCGCTCCTTTCTCAGATAATGGCGCTTTCTTCATCGATTTTGGAGACGATGAAGTTGGCGACCAGAACGGTGACGCAGCAGCAGACGGCCTGGAACATGCCCGCCGCGGCGGTCTTTCCGATGGAGACGTTGCTCTGCAGCGCCTGGAACACGTAGGTGTCAAAGGTGCTGGCCACATTGTACAGGGAGTTGGGAATGCCCTGGGTCAGCTGCCAGAACAGGCCGAAGTCGGAGTAGAAGATGTGGCCCACGTTGAGGATGAACATCATGACGATGATGGGCTTCAGGGAGGGGAGGGTGATGTGCCGAGTCTGCTGCCACTTGGTGGCGCCGTCCAGCATGGCCGCCTCGTAAAGGGTGCTGTCAATGCCGGTGATGCTGGCCAGGTAGACCACCATGTTGTACCCCATGGACTTCCACACCTGCATGAAGGTCAGGATGAAGGGCCAGTATTTCGATTCCGAGTACCACATGACCTTGCTCCCGCCCATGGCCTGGATCAGGCTGTTGGCCAGGCCCTTGTCCGGGTTCAGGAAGGCGTAGACAAAGTAGCTGATGACGACCCAGGACATGAAGTAGGGGAAGAACATCATGGTCTGGTAGGCCTTGGAGGCGAACTTGCTGTACAGCTGGTTGATGAGCACCGCCAGCGTCACCGGGATCACAATGTTCAGCACGATGAACACCAGGTTGTAAAGCAGGGTGTTCCGCAGCAGCATGGTGAAGGTGTTGCTGGTCAGGAAGAACTTGAAGTTATCAAATCCCACCCAGTCGCTGTGGAGCAGGCTGTACAAAAACCCTTTTCCGGGAACCAGTTTGAAGTTTTTGAAGGCGATGATCAGCCCGAACATGGGCAGGTAGCAGAACAGCGCGTACCAGACCACCGCCGGCAGCCCCAGAAGGGTCAGCTCCGTATCGTCCCGGGTCCAGCGCTTGCGCCGCCGCTTGGCGGGAGGCGAAACGGAAACCTTGTCCTTTTTCATAGGGATCGACTCCTTTCATGATGCGGATCAAATCCGTCCCCGCTGGAGGGGAGCGGCTTGTTTTCATCTGTTAGCTTAATATTAACCAATTGTTGTCAAAATGTCAACTATCGAAATGCACAAATTTGTGCGATATTTCTTGTGATTCAGCACTTTTGAGCATTAAATCTCTAAAAACATAGCGGATTTTTTGCCGTTTTCGGGCGTTTTGACTTTGTGTCAATTAACATTCGCTTATCTTTGGTTAAAAAGCTATTGATTTTTCTTAACCATCGTGGTATAATGTTAGCAAACAATAGAATTCCCCGATGGAGTGTGTTTTATGAGTAAACCCACGATGCAGGATATCGCCAACCAGCTTTCCACCTCCCGGATCACCGTGTGGAAGGCCCTGAATAACCGGCCCGGCGTTTCAGAGAATCTGCGGCGGCAGATTCAGAAGACCGCCGAGGAAATGGGATACGGCCGCAGCGCCGCCGGCGAAGACGCCGCCTCCCCTGACGCCCCCCGGTCCCGGAACGTGGCCGTGGCCGTCTGCCGGCCGGAGTCCTCCCTGTTCTGGATGCAGATCATCCACCAGATTGCCAAGGACCTGGCCCTTTCCGGCGTCAACCTGATTTACACTTATTTACCCGCCAATTATAAAGATGGCTATGTCCTGCCGTCCACCCTCACCGACGGCACCGTGGAGGGCGCCATCGTCCTGAACACCTACTCCCTGCCGGTGCTGAAGCTCCTGGCCGAGCTTCCCATCCCGAAAATTTACCTGGACACGACCCCCTCCATGCCCTACGACCGCCTCCATGGGGACCTGCTCCTCATCGAGGGCCGGGCCCTGACCCGGGAGATCACCGGGCGGCTCCTGGACACCGGCCGGACCCGGCTGGGCTTCATCGGCGACGTGGGCTACGCCCAGACCAACGCCGACCGCTACCAGGGCTTCCTGGACGCCCATGCCCAGCGGGGCCTGACTCCCAGCCCGGCCTTCACCCTCACCGGCCCCTTCGGCCTCCGGACCCATTACGAGGAGATCAGCTACTTTTTGGACGGCCTGGCCGCCATGCCTGACGCCTTCGTCTGCGTCAGCGATTATATTGCCCATTTCGTCCAGCGTTATTTTGAAGAACGGGCCATGGACCCCGAGTATCGGGTCATCCTCACCGGCTTCGACAACAACAGCGAGTACCTGAACGTCGCCGAACGGATCACCACCGTGGACGTCCAGCCCCGGACCATCGGCGCCCGGCTGGCGGCCAAGCTGCTTTTCGGCATCTCCCACCCTGAGGCGTCCCATGAGGTGAGCTACGTCACCTCCCGGATCCTCTACCGCGCCCCCCTGGCCGGTCCCAACCTGTAACGCCGCCCAACCTCCCGTCCTTGCCCATCATCCTCCGGGCAAGGACTTTTTCATGCCCGGAATCCGCTGAACCCGCACTGCCCCCCGCCCCCGTTTCCTCTCGCCCAAGCCACCGCCGCCCCTCCAACCGCCCACACCCCGGCACGACATTCCTCCCGTCCGAACCATCGCCAGAACCCGTCGCCGCCTCCTGCATCCGCCCGTCCCGTTTCCGATTTCCCTTTCCCGCAAAGACCCATTCGCTTTAAACTCCGCCAGCCGCTTTCCGCGCCGGTCGCTCCAAAGCACTGCGCCAATCGTCCAATTCTTCCGCCAAAAACGCCTCTCTCCGCCATCTCTCCATCTCCTTTGCATACAGCTTCGACAGGGACTACATCATTGAGAACCACTTCTCCTTTATGAGCATCCTGCGGAATCTGGTGGGCAACAGCCTGGACGCCATTGAGGGCTCTCAGCTGCGCCGGGGTGAGATCTCCGTCCAGTGCCGGGAGCTGATGGAGCACACCGGGGACGAGCCCGATGAGGACGGCGGCGAGGAGCTTTCCGCCGAGACCGTGGGCACGAGCCAGAAGTTCTGCGTCATCACCGTCCGGGACAACGGTCCGGGCATCCCGGAGGATGTCCTGGATGTGCTGTTCGAGCCGGGCTTCTCCACCAAGTACAATGAGCAGACCGGCGACATCAACCGGGGCCTGGGTCTGACGCTGGTGAAGGACCTGCTGACCGATCAGTTCCACGGCGATATCAGCGTGGCCAGCGTCGCCGCCTCCGGCCGCGGCCGAGGCGAGACCATCTTCACCCTGCGCATCCCGGCGGATCAGTTCGCCGTGGACCCCACAGCGGAACCCGGGCTGGAGGAAAAGCACTTTGCGCTGAGAGAGAGGGAACCGGTATGAAGTTCTATATTCTGGATGATCTGATCAGCTCCGTCAAGGTATTGAGCAACATCATCGAGACCCGGAATCTGGGCGAGGTCATCGGCACCCAGACCAACTCTGAGAAGGCCGTGGCGGAGATCCTGGCCAAAAAACCGGACATCGTGGTGCTGGACCTGCTGATGCCGGTGAAGGACGGCATCACCGTGGTCAGTGAGGTGCGGGAGACCGACCCCGGCATTGATTTCATCATGGTCTCCCAGGTAGTGGACAAAAATATGATCTCCGACGCCTACAAGGCCGGCATCGAGTTCTACATCACCAAGCCCAACAACTTCATCGAGATTGAAAACGTCATCCGCCGGGTGGTGGAAAAGCGGCAGATGGCCTCCGTCCTCAGCGGCATCCGCAGCGTCATGGGCACCTCTCCCCCCGCGGCCCAGACGCCGCCCCCCGAGCCGGCGGACAACACCCTCAGCAGGGTCCGCAAGGTCCTGGGCTCCGTGGGGATGCTGGGCGAGAGCGGCACCAAGGATATCATCAACGTCTGCCAGTTGATGAAAAAGCGCGGGGAGCCCTACAACAGCAAGACCACCCTCAACGCCTACGCGGAGGAGCTGGGCGAGGACCCGAAGATCGTCAAGCAGCGCATCCGCCGGGCCATCCGCCGTGGATTGACCAACACCGCCGCCCTGGGCATTGAGGACTACTACAGCGATATCTTCGACCGGTACTCCCACACCCTGTTCAACTTTGACGCCATCCGCAGCGAAATGGATCTGCTCCGGGGAAAATCCCCCTATGGTGGCCGGCCCTCCATCGACAAATTCTTCGAGGGGCTGCAGGTGCTGTGCGACCTTTGACACCGCAGGGCGGACGTGCCGTTCACGCACTCCGCCGTCCGCTTCAGGCAAAAAAACTCCCCCTGACGCATTCCTGCGTCAGGGGGAGCGCTCTTATGTGCTGTTGGCCGTCTGCTCAGCAGACCGGTGCGGTCCGTGCCGTGTTACTGCACGACCTCGCCGCCGGGAGCGGAATGAGCGGTAGACCAGGTGTTCTCCAGAGCGGCCCAGTCGCGCTGGTCCTCTGCGGAGACCCATTTCTCCACCTTCTCGCCATTGACGGTCACCCAGTTGTAGGTGTGGCTGTTGGTGGCCTCCATGATGGCCTCATAGAACCAGTCCGTGGTCTGCACATCCGGCCAGTCGATGCGGTCGGAGATCTTCATGTGCGCCTTCGACGGCTTGCGGCCGAGCGTCCGGTTGACGATGGCGCAGGCCTCGGCGCGGGTGATCTTGCTTTCGGGCTTGAACGAACCGTCGGAGTAGCCCTCGATCAGGCCGGCATCCTTCGCCGCCGTGACATAGGGTGCAAACCAGTCGGTCGTCTTCACGTCGGTGAAGTAGTTGTACACGGCAGAGCCGTTATTCTGCGTGAAGCTCACGGCGATCTTCGCAAACTCCGCGCGGGAGATCGGCGCGTCGGGGCGGAACGTGCCGTCGGCGTAGCCGCCGATCACGCCCATGCGGCTCAGGGTCGAAACCGCGTTGTTGTACCACTTGTCAGCCGAAACATCGGAGAAATTATTCTCGGAAGACCAGTACTTCGCGCGCGTATCGTCGTCCAGCAGCCGGAAGAAGATCGTCGCGACCTCTGCGCGCGTGATCTTCCCGTTCGGGCGAACGGTGCCGTCGGCGTAGCCGATCAGATAGGAATAGTGGTCGTCGGTGTTGGCCTGCAGGGCCGGGAGCAGGACGGCGGTGATGTCGTCGCGCTTGGTCTCTTCTACGGTCTCTTCATAACCGCAGTATTTGCAGACGCGCGTGACCATCCACTTGTACGAGCCGTCAGACTGCTGGACCCAACCGGTTTCCGTGACGGTAAAAGCGTTGTCCTTGTAGCCATCGGTGTACTTGTTTGCAGTGCCCTCAGCTACGCCGTCGTCATAGGAACCGCCGGTGATATCCATACTGTGACTGACCCTCTCGCCATCTTTCCAGACAGTGGTACCCTCGATGTTGACGATCGTTCTTTTGGTGTTATTTCCTGGTTTCCCGCCGAAGCCAAACAGGCGGGAACAGGTGATATTATCTGCGCCCACGCCAGAAACAGAATTGTCTCCAGAAATATTGATAAGGTACTTGTGCTCCTTGTGCTCATCGTGCAGAGTGCTGTCGTTGATGCTCAGTACCGGCTTCAGACTGATGCCGGTATTGATGGCTGTGCAATTCTCAAAATTAACGGTTATATCATAGCCGGAATCCCAATGACGATAGACATTCACGGTCTTGCCTGCAGAATTGAACGTACAGTTTTTGAACGTGTAGCTTTTGCCGGTATAGGTCCACAAGGAATAATCCACATTTTTCAAATCAGGGATGCCGGATGCCACTGTACCGGGGGCATTGAAGGTAACGTTTTCAAACGTAGTCGTTACATAGCCCCAGTAATCGGCACGGCCATTGAAAATACAATTTTTCAATGTGATATGGTCGATATACGTCAAGCCCTGCGTATCGTTATGCCAAACAGAAGCCCATTTAGTAGAACCTTTCGGATACACGCTGCCGATAACAGTCATATTCTGGAATGTGATACTATCGCTGTCCCGAAAGCTGTAGTCACAATAGCCATCAGACCCGTATGGTTCCTCCGGGGCACAGATCTGCCACGTTGTTTCTCCGGTACCGGCGCCCACAAAGGTCAGACTTTTCCCCGCTCCCGTGCCTTTTTCCGTCGGTTTCGCAGCGTTGCCGCAGTAGGTTCCCTTGCCAAGATAGATGGTGTCGACGCTTGCCGCATACTTCATGGCCTCGTCAAGCGTATCATACTCAACGCCTGTGCTGCCAATTATGGCCTTTTCATCATGCACACTTACTGCTGTGGAAGAATCCTCCGCCAGAGCCATGACCGGCAGCACGCCGATCAGCATGACCAGTGCCAGCAGGCAGGCTAAGATCCGTTTTTTCATTGTCCATTCTCCTTTGCATCTGTTTTGCCAAAGCGGGACCAGCAAAACACTTCATCTGCATGTTTCTGCAGATGAAAAAGCGGGTACCCGCTTTTGGTTTTTTGGGGGTTGCGCCATAACAATACCACACGTTTCCTGCGGTTGCAAGGATCGGATGGGATTTTTGTGGAATTTTTATAAATGGGGTGCGCAAAAAAGCCTCCCCTTTCAGGGAAGGCGGCACGGCGGAACGCCGGGACGGAGAGGCTGCAGCAGATTTGCGACGACCTCTCAGTCAGCCTGCGGCTGACAGCTCCCCTGAGAGGGGAGCCAAGGGGTGCGGCGCACCCCGTTGCCTTCCCTCATAGGGGAAGCCTTTGACCCGCTGCGGTGCGGTTATTCCTTGATCGCCTTGACAAACGCGGCTTTGTCTTCGGCTTTGAAGAAGGCGCTGCCGGCGACGAGGACGTTGGCGCCGGCGGCGGTGCAGAGCCTGGCGGTCTGGGCGTTGACGCCGCCGTCGACCTCGAGCTCGCAGGCCGGGTTGCGCGCGTCAATATACCTGCGGATCTCGGAGACCTTCGGCATCATGTCGGCCATGAAGCTCTGGCCGCCGAAGCCCGGCTCGACCGTCATCACGAGGATCAGGTCCACCAGCTCCAGATACGGCAGGACAGCCTCGGCCGGGGTCTTCGGCTTGACGCAGACGGCGGGCTTTTTGCCGCAGGCGCGGATGCGGCGGATGGCCTCGAGGGTATTTTCCGGCGTGTCGGCCTCGACATGGACCGTCACGATATCCGCCCCCGCCTCGCAGAAGCGCTCGACATAGCGCACGGGCCGGTCGATCATCAGGTGCACGTCCAGCGTCAGGTCGGTGATCTTGCGGATGCACGGGATCGGGGCCAGGCCGATGGAAAGATTGGGAACAAACAGGCCGTCCATTACGTCAATATGAACATACTCGGCGCCGGCCTGCTTGATCCTGCCGATGTCCCGCCCGAGATCGGCAAAATCGGCAGCCAGGATAGAGGGAGATACACGGATCATGAAAATGCCTCCAATACATAAAATAGCGCCGCACCGCCCTGCGGCCGCGGGCATAGATATGGTTGTGCGGCCGTGCGCCGGCAGGATGCTTCCGCTGTTCTCCTGCGCAGCCGGTCCGGCCGCCCGCAAGGGCCGCTCCGGCGGCCTTTGCGCTATTATACCGTGCGGCCCCGGCGGTTGTCAATCCGCCGCGCGTGTTGACTTTCCCTTCTATTTGTACTACTATTATTTTGAAGAAGTATCATAAGTGCTCCGCCGCCGCGGAGAAAGGAAAACTATGGACGAACAGAAAAAGAAGAGTCAGAAAAAGCGCTCGGTCATCCCGATCTACGCGATCGGCGCGGTGTGGCTGCTATATGCCGGGAAGCTTGATACCTTCCGGGGCATCGTGTCGTGCGCCGTCGTGTCGGCGATCGTATATGGCATCCTGCGCATCGTGCTGCGCGGCAAAAAGACCGACACGCCGGAAGAAGCGCCCGCCGCCGCGCCGGAACCCCAGCCCGCCAAACCCGAGCCGCAGCCGCAGCCTGAGGCGGACAAGCTCCCGCCTGAGCTGCAGTCGGTCATCTACCAGGGCAAAACCTCCATCGCCAAGATCCGCCAGCTCAACGACGAGATCCCCGACGAGCGCATGAGCGCCCAGATCGACCTCATCGAGCGGCTGACCACGCAGATCTTCGACTGCGTGAAGGAGCATCCGGAAAAGCTCAAGCAGATCCGGCAGTTCCTCAACTACTACCTGCCGACCACGATCAAGCTCATGGAGCAGTACGTGAAGCTGCAGAACCAGAGTGTCAAGACCGAAAACATCACCGATGGCATGCAGAAGATCGAAGACCTGCTCGACAAGGTCATCGTGGCCTTCCAGCGCCAGCTCGACGCGCTGTTTGAGTCCGACGTTGTCGACATCACCGCCGACATCCGCGTCATGGAGCAGATGATGGCCAGCGAGGGTTTAACAGAAAAGAAAGATTTTGCGTAAAACGCCACAAGCTATTATATAGGAGGAACACGACATGGACGAATATATCCCCCAGCTGACGCTGACCCCGGATCTTTCCGCGCAGGCGCAGCCGGAAGTCAAAAAGGAAGAAGACCTCATCACCAAGGCGCAGGCCGCGCCTGAGGCCGGGCCGGACCTTTCCGCCCTCTCCCCCGCCGAGCAGCAGGCCGTGCTGAGCTTCGCGAAGCAGATCGATCTGGAAAACGCGCAGCAGGTGCTCGAGTACGGCGCGTCCGCGCAGAAGAACATCGCGGACTTCTCCGACACCGCGCTGGCCAAGGTCAAGACCGGCGATCTCGGCGAGATCGGCACGATGCTCTCCGGCCTGCTCGTGGAGCTCAAAACGCTCGAGGAGCCGGAAAAGAAGGGCATCGCGGGCCTGTTCCGCAAGGCAAAGATCAATTCCGAGGAGCTCAAGGCCCGCTTCTCCACGGCCGAGGTCAACGTCGACCGCATCTCCGGGGAGCTGGAAAAGCACAAGGTCACGCTTTTGAAGGACGTGGCCGTCATGGATCAGATGTATGACCGGAATCTGCAGTATTTCAAGGAGCTGACCATGTATATCCTCGCCGGCAAGCAGAAGCTGGCCGAGGCCCGCAGCACCACCCTGCGCGAGCTGCGCGAAAAGGCCGAAGCCTCGAACCTGCCCGAGGACGCGCAGGCGGCCAACGACTTTGAGAACAAGTGCGTCCGGTTTGAAAAGAAGCTCCACGATCTCGAGCTCACGCGCATGATCTCGCTGCAGACCGCCCCGCAGATCCGCATGATCCAGAACAACGACACCGCGCTCGTCGAGAAGATCCAGACCTCGGTCCTCAACACCATTCCGCTGTGGAAAAACCAGATGGTCCTGACGCTCGGCATCGAAAATTCCCGCCGCGCCATGGAAGCCCAGCGGCAGGTCACCGACATGACGAACGCGCTGCTGCAGAAAAACGCCGACATGCTGCACATGGCCTCCGTCGAGACGGCGAAGGAATCCGAGCGCGGCATCGTCGACATGGAGACGCTCAAGCACACCAACGAGCAGCTCATCTCCACGCTCGACGAGGTCCTGCAGATCCAGACCGACGGCGCAAAGAAGCGCCAGGAGGCCGAGCAGGAGCTCCGCCGGCTCGAGGGCGAGCTGAAGCAGAAGCTTCTGCAGCCGCGCAGCTGAACATCTAATAAGGAGTAACCATGAAGTTCTTTCAGAAGACCGGCGTTGCGGTCGCCATCACCGTATTGGCCATCGCCGCGGCGCTTTTCATCGGGCTGTCCCCGGTCCTGAAGTCCGGGGCCGAGACCGCCCCTGCGCAGACCGTTTCCTCGCAGGATACGTCTGCGCAGACCTCCTCCGCCAGCCTCCCGGCTTCGGAGCAGGCCGCCTCCGGCACAGCCGGAGACGAGACGATCTCCAATAAATACATCCGCGACGAGGCCGGGCTCTTCACCCGCAGCGCAGAGAACACCATCAAGGACTACAACGATAAAATTTATTCCAAGACCGGCTCGCACGTCGCCATCCTCACCACCGCAGATACCGGCGGCATGTCGCTCGAGGGCTACACCAACAGCGCGTTCGACGCCATGGGCCTGAGCGAGTACGACATGCTCTTCTCCGTCGACACCGACACCCAGACGTGGTATGTGACGACCGGCGCATATGTGGCGGACTTTGCCGACAGCCGGCTCGAGTCGATCTTCAAGGACGGCTTCGCCGCCATCCTCGACACCGACGCGGACGAGGCCGCGAAGGACCTTTACAAGGACCTCTACAGCTGGTGCAAGTCGAACCTGACCGGCGCTGCCGCGCCGCAGGCGGAGGAGCCGGTCCAGCAGACCGGCTATGGAAGGCGAAAAAGCGTGATCGGCACCATCATCACCATTCTGATCATCTACTGGATCCTGAAGGCCATCTTCGGCTCCGGCCGCAGAGGCGGCGGAGGCGGTGGCGGCTTCTGGTCCGGCCTGTTCCTCGGCTCGCTGTTTTCGAACCGGCACCACCATGGTCCCGGCCCGGGCCCCGGCCCGCGGCCCGGCGGGTTTGGCGGCGGTCCGCGCCC
>OIXH01002946.1_pt1 | contig 15988 bp, 16 predicted proteins | sample 1587741 | NCBI WGS metagenome assembly OIXH01 (sample SAMEA3888916, study PRJEB22519) | human gut metagenome | biome: human gut; feature: human-associated habitat; material: faeces | place: Denmark | collected 2011 | reverse complement strand
GGCTGTCCCCGTTGGCGACAACGGAGCCATACGGGGATCGACAGCAGCGATAACCGCGCTTTTTGCCGGAATGCCAACTTTGAAATTTATAAAATTTCAAAGGTAATTTGCTCTAGAGCATATTGCGCTTGAGATTTCCGCTTGACGGCGGGCAAAGCCCGCTTACGAAAATCTCGCGGGCCTTGTAACAGTACAGAGTAATTTCATTGTGAAAATGCTCTAATCCGCACATGAGGACAGTTCATGAAGCCTTTTCTGCGTCGCACAGCATATATGGGGCCGATACAGGCCGTTATTCTGGATTGGGCCGGTACGGCGGTGGACCACGGTTGCCGGGGGCCGGTGGCCGTGTTTTCTCGGGCCTTTGAGCGCCACGGCATGAAGCCCGAGGTGGCTGAAGTGCGCGCTCCCATGGGCCGCGAAAAGCGCGAACACGTGCAGGCCATGCTGGCCATGCCGCGCCTGGCCGAACTCTGGCGTGCCGGGCACGGCAATGCGCCCGACGATGCCGCCACGGATACGATTTTTGCCGCCGTGCAGGAACTGATGCCTGAAACATTGGCGGACTACGCCATGCCCGTGCCGGGCTGCGTGGAGGCCATTGCCGCCCTGCGCGCCAAGGGCCTCAAGATCGGCTCCTGCACCGGCTACAGCCGGGACATGATGGTCCGCCTCATGCCGCGCGCCGAGGCCGCCGGGTATAAACCCGACGCGGTGGTCACAGCCGACGAGGCGCCCCAGGGCCGCCCCTGGCCGTGGATGTGCTACCTCAATTGCATGCGTTTGGGCGTGCATCCGCCGGAGGCCGTGGTCAAGGTCGGCGACACCCTGGCCGACGTGGAGGAGGGCATCAACGCGGGGCACTGGAGCGTGGGCGTGACCCGTACCAGCAATGCCCTGGGCCTGACCGCCGAGGAAGCGGCGGCCCTGCCCGCCGACGAACTCTGCCGCCGCGAGGAGGAGTTGGGCCGCGCCTTCCGCGAGGCGGGCGCGCACTATGTGATTTCGAGCATTGCGGATCTGCCCGGCCTGATCGACAAGATCAACGCCCGTCTGGCAAAGGGCGAACGCCCGTAGCCGGCGTTGAGGGCAATCCGTTTTCAGACCGCGGACAAATCCTTGCAGGGCAGTTCACGCATAACATGCGTGAACTGCCCTAGTGCCATGCAAAAAGCCCGGCCGGGAAAATCTCGGCCGGGCTTTTTGTACGCCCGGGCGCTGCCCGTTCCGGGCAAGCGCGGCGGCCGATGGAATTGTCATTTGTGTTGGTGGAATGTTTTCACAAAGTCCGTGCACTCTGCTATGGGTGACGGCTTTTTTACTGTTGATACCATATATATTGCAATTTGGTATCACAGGTATAACAGGCATGAAAGAATTGTGATTTTTTACGCAACATGCGGATTTATAAAATTTTTTTCTCTATCTATCACGGTATGCTTGAAAAAAACATAAAAGTTGAGCAGTCATTCAACAAAAGGGGGTTGTCAGTATCGTTTCCGTATGCAATGCTTTTCCATCTTTTTCAAGTCATTCCGGCCAGCAGTGCGCCGGAGGCCGTGTGGACCCCGTTGGCGGCATGCGTGCGGGGACGCCTTCAACTCTGAAACTTTGGAGGTTGACGGATGAAACGGTTCTTTTTCCCGGCAGCGATGCTGCTGATCCTGGCTGTGTTGCTGGTGGGGCAGGACGCTCTCGCCGCCACGGGCATGGGCATAAAACTGCCTGAAGACCCCACCAAGGCCTATATTACTCTGGGCATCCTGGTAGCGGCGGCGGTCATGTTTTTCACCGAAATCGTACCCCTGCCCATCACCGCCCTGCTGGTGCCGGTGGCGCTTTCCCTGACGCACGTCATTACCTCCAAGGTGGCCTTCAGCTATTTCGGCGATCCCACGGTCATTCTGTTCATGGCCATGTTCATCGTGGGCGAAGCCACGTTCATTACCGGCTTCGCGGACAAGGTCGGCGCGCTGGCCGTGCGGCTCTCCAAGGGCAATACCGTGCTGCTGCTGGTTTACACCATGGCCGCCGTGGGCCTGCTCTCCACAGTGCTGTCCAACACCGGCACCACCGTGGTGGCCGTGCCCATGATTCTGGGCATGTGCATCAAGGCCAAGCTGGCGCCGGGCAAGGTGCTTATGCCCGTGGCCTTTGCCTCCTCTCTGGGCGGCACCGTGACCCTGGTGGGCACGCCGCCCAACGGCATCATCAACTCCATGCTGGCCCAGACCGGCCAGACGCCTTTCGGCTTCTTTGAATTCGGCCTGATCGGCATTCCCCTGCTGGTGGTGGGCCTGGCCTATTACGGCCTCATCGGCCACCGCTTTCTGCCCGAAGGCCGCCAGATGGACGACGATATCGTCACCGAGGGCCAGACGCGCCGTGAAAACAAGATGTGGTACTCCATCGCCATTTTCGCCTTTGTGGTCTTCATGATGGCCAGCGAACTCATGCCCCTGACCACCGCCGCCATACTGGGCGCCTGCCTGATGGTCATCTCCGGCTGCATGACCATGCGCGAGGCCTTCCGCAGCGTGGACTGGACCACCATCTTCCTCTTCGCGGGCATGCTCTCCATGTCAGCCGCCATGGCCAAGTCCGGCGCGGCCGCCATCGTGGCCAACGCCGTGGTGAGCATGGTTTCCGACCCCTGGATGCTCATGCTGGTCTGCTGCGCGCTCACCGCCCTGATCACCAACTTCATGTCCAATACGGCCACAGCCGCGCTCATGGCCCCGCTGGCCCTGCCCATCGCCCTGGCCAGCGGCATTTCGCCCCTGCCCATCACCATGGGCATCGCCATGTCCGCCTCGGCCTGCTTCCTGACGCCCATCGCCACTCCGCCCAATACCATCGTTTTGGGACCGGGCAAGTATAGCTTCCTGGACTATGTCAAGGCCGGCTGGCCGTTGCAGCTGATCACCCTGCTCATGTGCTGGCTGCTCATTCCCATGATCTGGCCTTTCCATCCGTAAGCCGTTCCGGCGGAGAGAGAATATGAAGGAAATTCACGTTACTACCATTACGGAGGCCGTGGCCGGTCTGGCCGTGGAAGCCTGTTGCCGCCTGCCCGAGGACATGGTTGAGGCCATGCGGGCGGCCCGCGCCCTGGAGCCGTCGCCGGTGGGCCGGAACATTCTGGACCAGATCCTGGAAAACGCGGCCATCGCGGCGCGCGAAACCATGCCCATCTGCCAGGATACGGGCCTGACCGTGGTTTTCGCCGAGGTGGGGCAGGATGTGCGCATTGTGGGCGGCGGCTTTGAGGACGCCGTCAACGAAGGCGTGCGCCGGGGCTATGTGGACGGCTATCTGCGCAAATCCTGCGTGGCTGAACCGCTCTTCGAGCGCAAGAACACCAGGGACAACACCCCCGCCGTTATCCATACGCGCATTGTGCCCGGCGACAGCCTGCGCCTGCGCCTCGCGCCCAAGGGCGCGGGCTCGGAAAACAAAAGCGTGCTGAAAATGCTGGTGCCCGCCGACGGCATCGAGGGCGTGCGCCGGGTGGTGCTGGACGCGGTGCTGGCCGCCGGTCCCAATTCCTGTCCGCCCCTGGTGGTGGGCGTGGGCCTGGGCGGCACCATGGAAGTGGCGGCCATCTGCGCTAAGAAAGCCGCCGCGCGCGATCTGGAAAGCGTCAACCCGGACCCGCGCTACGCGGCCTTTGAACGGGAACTGCTGGAAATGATCAACAAGACCGGCATCGGTCCGCAGGGCCTGGGCGGCCTGACCACGGCCCTCAAGGTGCATGTCGAGTGGGCTCCCACCCACATCGCCTCCCTGCCCGTGGCCGTGAACATCAACTGCCACGCGGCCCGCCACGCGGAAGTCGTACTCTAAGAGGAGGGCGAGACATGTCCGACGATCAGGTCAAACGCATCCGCGCCCCTTTTAACGACGCCACGGCGCGCTCCCTGAGGGCCGGAGACAGGGTGCTGATTTCTGGCGTTATTCTGGCCGCGCGCGACGCGGCCCACAAGCGGCTGGTGGAGACACTGGACCGGGGCGAAGCGCTGCCCGTGGACCTGCGCGGCGCTGTTGTCTATTACGTGGGCCCCTCGCCCGCCAAGCCGGGCCAGGCCATCGGCGCGGCCGGGCCTACCACTTCGGGCCGCATGGACGCCTATACGCCCCGGCTGCTGGATCAGGGCCTCAAGGGGATGATCGGCAAAGGCTACCGCAAGCCGGAAGTGGTGGAAGCCATGAAAAAGCACGGCGTGCCGTATTTGGCCGCCGTGGGCGGCGCGGGCGCTCTCATCGCCCGCAGCATCAAAAAGTACACCGTGCTGGCCTATGAGGATCTCGGCCCCGAGGCCGTGGCCGCCATGGAAGTGGAGGATTTCCCGGCCATCGTGGTCATCGACAGCCTGGGCGACAATTACTACGAAACGGGCCAGGCCCCGTATCGGCAGTTGTAGCGGCTTGGCGCGCCGGGCCATTCCGGTGCGCCGCCGTGTCCGCAATACGGAATACTTTCCTAAAGGAGTTGCTATGGCGCCAATGAGATCCCCCGCCGACGCCCGGACCCGCCTGGATTTCTGGCAAGCCGCGTCCGGCGCGCTGCTGGCCCTTTTCGTCTGTATCCATCTGCTGCTGGAAGGCAGCGTGGTGATCAGCCCCGCGCTGACCAACGGCATCGCCTGGCTGCTGGAAGCCACCTTTCTGACCCAGATCGTGGCCCCGCTCATCGTGCTGCTGGTGATTTTCCACTTCTGGATCGCGGCTCGTAAAATGCCCTTCCGCACCAATGAGCTGGGCATTTTCGTGCGCCACAGCAGAAGCCTGCGCGAGGCCGACACCTGGCTCTGGCTGGTGCAGGTCTTTACCGCCGTGGTCATTCTGGTGGGCGTGTTCTTCCATGTCTACACGGTCATGACCAACCTGCCCATCAACGTGGCGGGCAGCGCCAAGCGCCTGCACGACGGCTGGCTGGCCTTTTACGTGGTCTTTCTGCCCTGCGTCATTCTGCACACGGGCGTCGGCGTGTACCGCCTGGCCGTGAAGTACGGCGTGTGCACCAAGGCCGAGCGCGCCCGTTGGCGCAGGTGGATATGGATTGTCATGGGCTGTTACCTTGTGCTCGGCGTGCTGGCTCTGACCCGCGTCTGGTTCCTGGGATAGGGGGGTGCGTATGCGTGTTTTTCAAAGTGATGTTCTCTGCATGGGCGCCGGTCTGGCCGGGGAGCGCGTGGCCGTGGAAGCCGCGCAGGCGGGCTTCAGCGTCATCTGTCTGAGTCTGGTGCCGCCCCGGCGCTCCCATTCCTCGGCGGCCATGGGCGGCATGCAGGCGGCCCTGGGCAATTCCATCATGGGCGACGGCGACAGCCCGGAAATCCATTTCAACGACACGGTCAAAGGCTCGGACTGGGGCTGCGACCAGGAGGTGGCCCGCCTGTTCGCCAAGACCGCGCCCATCGCCATGCGCGAAATGGCCTGGATGGGCGTGCCCTGGAGCCGGGTGGTGCCCGGCGAGCATACCTATTACAAGGGCGGCAAACCCTTTCAGGCCACGGAAAAGGCCGAGAACGAAGGGCTGATCCATTCCCGCGCCTTCGGCGGCACGGCCAAATGGCGCACCTGCTACACTTCGGACGGCACGGGCCATGCCGTGCTCTTCACCCTGGACAACCGCCTGCTGCAACTGGGCGTGGACGTGCACGACCGCGTGCAGGCCGAGGCCCTGGTGCATGACGGCGAGCGCTGCATGGGCTGCGTGGCCCGTGATCTGCGCACCGGCGAGCTGGTGGGCTATTTCGCCAAAGCCACGCTTATCGCCACGGGCGGTTACGGGCGCATCTACCGGGCCACCACCAACGCCGTGATCTGCGACGGCGGCGGCCAGATCACCGCCCTGGACACTGGCGTGGTGCCGCTGGGCAATATGGAGGCCGTGCAGTTCCATCCCACGGGCACGGTGCCTACGGACATTCTGGTGACCGAGGGTTGCCGGGGCGACGGCGGCACCCTGCTGGACGTCAACGAATACCGCTTCATGCCCGACTACGAGCCGGAAAAGGCCGAACTGGCCTCGCGCGACGTGGTTTCCCGCCGCATGACCGAGCACATGCGCAAGGGCTTCGGCGTGCCCAGCCCCTACGGCGAGCATCTCTGGCTGGACATCCGCCATCTGGGCGAAAAGCACATCACCACCAATCTGCGGGAAGTCTACGACATCTCCACGCACTTCCTGGGCGTGAACCCCATCCATCAGCTTATCCCGGTGCGGCCCACCCAGCACTACAGCATGGGCGGCGTGCGCATCAACAAGGACGGCCACGCCTACGGCCTCCAAGGCCTGTTCGCGGCGGGCGAAGCCGCCTGCTGGGATATGCACGGCTTCAACCGCCTGGGCGGCAACTCTCTGGCCGAAACCATCGTGTCGGGCCGTGTTGTGGGCAAGAAGCTTGTGGAGTTCCTGCAAGGCTATGAATGCGTGTTCTCCACGGCGGCCATGAGCGACGCGACGGCCAAGGTGCGCGAGCGCATCGAAAACCTGCTTCGGGGCACGGGCGACGATTGCTACACCCTGCGCAACGCCATGCAGGACATAATGATGGAGCACGTGGGCATCTTTCGCAACGGCAAGGATCTGGAAGCCGGTGTGGCGAAACTCCAGGACCTGCTGGAGCGCAGCAAGAACATGCGCCTGCGCGGCGGCAACATCCCCGGCCCCCACGGCGAGCTTTCCATGGCCCTGCGCGTGCCGGGCATGCTCAAGCTGGCCCTGTGCACGGCCTACGGAGCGCAGCAGCGCACCGAGAGCCGGGGCGCGCACGCCCGCGAGGACTACCCCGAGCGCAACGACAAGGACTGGCTGGTGCGCACCCTGGCCACCTGGAAGGAGGGCGACAGCCTGCCCACCCTCAACTATGAAAAGGCCACGCCGTTCTATATCCTGCCGCCCGGCGACAGAGGCTACGGCGGCGGCAAGATTATCCCCGGCGACATCGGGGAGGGCGAAATTGAGCCCTTTGCGCAAAAGGTCTAAGGGAGGCCGACATGGGACGCAATCTGACGTTTGAGATCTTTCGCTACAATCCGCTGGATCCCCATTCCCAGCCTCACATGCAGACCTTTAACCTGGAAGAGCATCCCAGCATGACGCTCTTCATTGCCTTGAACATGATCCGCGAAACCCAGGACGCGAGCCTTCAGTTCGACTTCTGCTGCCGCGCGGGCATCTGCGGTTCCTGCGGCATGGTCATCAACGGCCGCCCGGGCCTGGCCTGCCATACCCAGACCTGCGATCTGCCCGCCCGCATCAGCCTGCACCCCCTGCCGGTGTTCAAGCTGCTGGGCGACCTTTCGGTGGATACGGGCACCTGGTTTCGGCATGTGGGCAAAAAGATCGAATCCTGGATTCACACAAACAAGGCCTTTGACCCGGACGCTCAGGAAGAGCGCATGGACAACGAACTGGCCACTCAGATCTTCGAGCTGGACCGCTGCATCGAGTGCGGCTGCTGTGTGGCGGCCTGCGGCACGGCGCGCATGCGCGAGGACTTTATCGGGGCCACGGCCATCAACCGTATGGCCCGTTTTTATATTGACCCGCGCGACAACCGCACCCCGGCGGATTATTACGACCTTATCGGCGACGACAATGGGGTTTTCGGCTGCATGGGCCTGCTGGCCTGCGACAACGTCTGCCCCAAACAGCTGCCCCTGCAGGACCAGCTGGGCATCATGCGCCGCATGGTGTCCGCCGAATCCGTGCGCGGCATTCTGCCGGAATTCCTGCGCAAAAAGCTCCAGGGTTGCGGTTGCGATCACACACGGGCATAACCACGGAACGGCCGCCGTTACGCGGCGGCTTCAGCGTGATGACAAACCCCGCTTCGCGGGCTTTGCGCCGCCATCGACGCCAGAACCGTCGGGCGGAAATTCGCCAAAAGGAAGCATGCCATGCTGATACTTGACTGGATGAAATCCAATGTGATCTCGGTTCCGCCGGACGCCTCCCTGCTCCAGTGCCGGAAGCTGTTCAAGGACAACCACATCGGCCGCCTGCCCGTGGTGGATGCGGACAAGATTGTGGTGGGCCTGATTTCCGCCTCGGACATCAACGCCTTCGCGCCCCAGCGCACCACGGGCCTTGAAATCCTGGAAGTGCTCGACATTCTGGGTGAAACCCCGGCCAAGCAGATCATGACCGTGGACCCGGTGACCATCAATTACAAGGGCACGGTGGAGCAGGCCGCCCAGCGTATGATTGAAAAGCGCGTGGCCTGCCTGCCGGTGGTCAATGACGAGGAAAAACTGGTCGGCATTCTCACCGAATGGGACATTTTCAAGGCCCTGGTCAGCATCAGCGGAGCCGCCATGCCCGAGGGCGTGGAAATGGCCTTCAAGCTGGAGAACAAGCGCGGCACCCTGCGCGAGATTCTGGATCTGCTCAAGGAATACGGGGTGCGCATTTCCACAGTGCTCTCGATCATTTCCGATGACGGCATGCGCCAGGTGAAGATCCGCTTCTGGTCCGAAGACGTGGAGGCGGAAAATAAGGCCCTGGAAAAGCTCAAGGACCACGCCGGGCTGCGCTACTGGGCCCGTGGGGGCGAAGTCTATCTGCGCGACAAGCCGGATTTCAAACTCTGAGCCGACGCACGGCGCCGAATCTGAATCAAAAGGCCGCCCACTGGGCGGCCTTCAGACTGATGACAAACCACGCGAAGCGGGGTTTGCGCCACCAACGGCGGCTTAGCCGCCGGGTGGAAAGGCACGAAAATCAGTCGCTTAACGGCGCGGCAAAGCCGCGATCTGCTCCTGATTTTCGGGGCTGCCGACGTTGTCAACAGCCTCAAGGCCGCCCATCGGGCGGCCTTTGTTTGTGGCGGAAACGATATTCAACGCCCCGGCGGTTCAAGGGCATCGGTCGGGCAATCAGCGGACGTGTTTTCAGGCCTGTTAAATCTATGCGCCCCGGCGGCTGATGCCGTACTTGCGCAGCTTTTCGTACAGCGTGGCGCGCGCGATATGCAGGGTGCGCGCCGTGCGCGAGACATTGCCGCCCTGTTCGGCCAGCACCTTGCGGATGACCACGGCCTCGGTGTCGGCCATGATGTCGGAAAGGTCCCCGGCGGCCACGGCGCGCAGGGGCAGGTCCGCGCTGGGCAGGGTGTCCGGCGGGAAGTCGTCCACCTGGATCATGTCGCCGTGGCGCATGGTGGCCGCGTGCACCACGGCATTGTGCAACTGCCGCACGTTGCCCGGCCAGGAAAAGGCCAGCATGGCCGCCTCGGCTTCCGGGGCAAAGGCCAGATGTTCCAGGCCCATGCGCGAAAGCACATAGCGGGCGATGGGCAGGATGTCGTCCGCGCGCTCGCAGAGCGGCGGGATTTCCAGCACAAAGGTATTGATGCGGTAGTAGAGGTCCTCGCGGAAGGAACCCGCGCTGAGCATGGCCGAAATGTTCCGGTTGGTGGCCGCCACCAGGCGGAAGTCCACGTTGCGGGCGTTGACCGAGCCCACCCGGCAGACGCTGCGGCTTTCCAGCACGCGCAGGAGCTTGGCCTGGATCTCGGGCGGCATTTCCCCGATTTCGTCCAGAAAGAGGGTGCCCTTGTCGGCCAGTTCGATCTGGCCGATTTTGCCGTCCTGATGCGCGCCGGAAAACGCGCCGCGCGCATAGCCGAACAGCTCGGACTCAAAGAGATCCTTGGGGATGGCCGCGCAGTTGATGCTGACCAGCGGGCCTTCGGCGCGCGGGCTTTCGGTGTGCAGGGCATGGGCAAAGAGTTCCTTGCCCGCGCCGGTGGCTCCCAGAATCAGCACCGGCGCGTCCAGTTGGGCGTAGCTTCGCACCTGTTGCTTGAGGCGGCGCATGGGCGCGCTTTCGCCCAGAATGCTGCGCAGGCTGTACTGCGGGGCCAGGCTGGCCTTGATCCGGCGTTTGTACTGATTGAGGGTGTGCCCCAGGTGGTCGATCTTGGAGGAGAGCTTTTTCAGCTCTTCGGGATCGTTGAAAATGGCCTGGGAGACCATGCCCGCCAGCCGCCCCTGGCCGTCGCGCACCGGAATGCGGTTGACCACCACGGGCAGGGCGTTGCCGGGCCCGAGCTGGCAGAGTTCGCCCATTTCGGCCCGGCCGTCGCGCAGCACCACGCGCGCGCGCGAGTGGGGGATGATTTCAGTGATGTCGCATCCCAGCAATTCTTCGGGCCGCCGGCCCAGCAGGTCGGCATAGGCCTTGTTCACGAAGCGGATGATGTAGTCCATGTCGCAGAACAGCACGCCCATGGGCAGGCTGTCCAGAATGAGGGAGGTCATTTCGCTGTTTTTTGTGAACGGGGACATGGAAAACTCCTCGACCGTGCCGTGCCTCGCGCGGCGGCCTTATTCCTTATACAGGCGGGAGGGGGTTGAGGCAAGTTCAGCGTCCGCCGGGGCGCGCGCCAGCTTTTCGTTGAATCATGCCCGGCCCTGGTGTATAGTCCCTTATCCTACTATGCGCTTGTAGTCCGCATTCGGCGGCCTTCCCAGCCGGATAGGCATCCTGGACCGGAGACATGAACACGGATTCCGTCAGTACGCCGCTGTCCGGCGTGGAAAGAAAAATCCTGCTGAGCGTCCCCTTGGCCATCCTGGCCACGGCGATCTCCATTTTCGGGATTTTTTATTATCAGGTGACCATGGGCGTCAGCCACACGGTGCTGGAGCGTTCGGGCGCCATCTTTTCCTATGTGACCGACCGCATTCCGCCGCAAAGCCTGTTGGAACTCAACAGCCCCGCCGACGAGAGCAGTCCCCTGTATGCCGAGGTTCAGGATCTGCTTACGAGCGTGCGGCAGTTGACGGCCGTGCGCTATCTCTACACGGCCCGGCTCAACGACCAGGGCAAGGCCATCTATGTGGTGGACGGCCTGGATCCGGCCGCCGAGGACTTCCGCCATATCGGGGATCTCATCGAGCCCGAGGTGCTGCCCCTGTTGACGCGCTGCCTCCGGGGCAGCCCCGCGCATGCGGACAAGGTGCTCAGCACTGACTGGGGCGACGTGCTGCCCGCCTGCGAGCCCATCCGCCGGGACGGCCGCGTGGTGGGGGCCATTGTCATGGAGTTTGACGCCGGTCTTTTTGCCGGAAGCATCCGCAAGGCGCTGTCCATCAGCCTGGTCGGCTCCTGCGTGCTGGTGTTGCTGTTCATCTTTGTCACCACCTGGCTGCTGCGCCGCCTTTCCGTGCCCCTGTACCGCAAGCTGGCCTATACCGACCTGCTGACCGGCATCAACAACCGCAACGCCTTTGAGCTGGACACCAAGCGTCTCCGCGGCCGCAATGAGCAGCAGGGGCTGAGCGTGCTCACCTGCGATCTGAATATGCTTAAAAAGGTCAATGACCAGCGCGGCCACGCCGCCGGGGACCAGTACATCATCAGCTTGGCGCGCCTGCTGGTGGAGCGCTTCAAGGACCGGGGCGACACCTACCGCACCGGCGGCGACGAATTCGCCACCCTGCTGCGGGATGTGGATGTGGCCGCCCTGCGGGCCGAAATGGACGAACTGCACGCGCGGGCCCTGCATATCAGCGTGGCGGGCTTTCCGCTCTTTTTCGCCTACGGCATCGCCAGCTTTGACCCGGAGCGCGATGCGGACATCCACGCCACCCTGACCCGCGCGGATGCCGAGATGTATGCCCACAAGCGCGCATTAAAACGGGAGCGGGAACAGGAAGAACTCCTGTCGCCGGACCAAAATTCTTAGAGCGGTTCACGCATGAAATGCGGCAACCGCTCAAATTCTTGCCGCGAAATACGAGCAGGCGGGCGTTGCTCGCCGTAAACGAGCATTTCAAGTGTTAAATGCTTATATATGTCCGGGCGCTGCCGGATGCGAGACCTCATTTTTTACTGTGCGTGAATAATCGGCAGATATTCACATTCAGAGCGTCAGCCAATTTTTCCAGCGTCAGCAGCTTGCACGTCGCTATTCTTTCATCCCTGGCCCGCGCGACAGTATCGGGCGCCACTTTTGACCTGTATTGCAATTCCTCATAGGTCATCCCTTTTTCTTCCATTATTTGGCTTAAGTGGCTGATTATAGGCATACATCCTTCCCATTTTACTTGGATGTAGCCTAGAATTTTTTGACGTTCACTTGGCTACAACCTAGTGAATGAAAGAAACCGCTCATAATCTGGATCAGGAAGAAGGCATGCGGGTTGCGGAAAGGAAAGTTTGAATGCGGATTGTGCTGTTGAAGGGAAGTGCTTTCTTTTTTATTCCAGCCGGTTTTTATCGTTCAAGTATGCCTGCCGTTGCATGACCTCCAGCAACAATTTGTCCGCGTCGATGCCCAAGGCAGCGGCAAGCAGGACAAAAACCGTGATTGTCGGGTTGCGCGTCCTGGATTCGATAGCTTTGATGTGAGATTCGGAACCACCAATAATAGCGGCTAATTGTTTGCGGGATAATCCGAGGCGTTCTCTGTATTCGCGGATAATCTGTCCCAAGGCCAAGTCAAAGTTTGGAGTATCATTCATTAAGCCCGGATAGCACCGGATTGATTGGCCGACACGCAAATGGCACTATAGTAGCTAGTACGTGCGCCAAATATCCATAAGTCGAAAGGGGTATAGAGGCGATATGGATGATAAGCGGATTATGGACTATTCATCGGCAATGGAGCGCATCCGGGCCGTGACCGGGTGCGGAACCCAGCGAGAGCTGGGCAGGTTTTTAGGCATCAACCAGTCAGCCATTTCGGACGCGAAACGGCGCGGGACTATTCCGGCGGAATGGCTCTCACACTCCTGCGCGGCAAAGGGATAAACCCGGACTGGATACTGACGGGAAAGGGCGCGCGCTGCTTGTGCCCGGCGGAACCGGAAGAAGCCGCATCCCGCCCGCGCCTGTGGCCGAAATCCGCCCGCCGGAATAGTCTTCGGCGCAGGAAGAGGGAGAGATTTGAACTATGCTTATATCAATGCTGAATTATTGAATTAGTATTGATACGGATATTTTTTTACCCTGAAAGTTACCCAGAGAAAAATTTTTCATTTTTTCTTACTTTTTTTGCTTTTCACTCTTCTTTTTAGGCGCTTTTACTTCTTCCTGCTTCTCCAAGGTAGGCTCATCTTCCGAGGCTGCCCAACTCAATTTGGCAGCGGCATTCACCAGTTCTCCTGGCTCCATGCCAATGGCATCAGCCAACAGAAGAATAGTCGTGAAGCGCGGCTCGCTTCTGTCATGCTCAAGATTGTTAAGATAGCGTGTGCTGCGCTCCATCTTTTTGGCAAGGCTATACTGTGTAAACCCACGCTTTTTATATTCTTGGACAAGGGCCGCGCCGAACTTGGAGGGAGGTCTTTTCTTCATTCATTGTTCATACTCGACACCTGATTTAAAAATAGCTGACAAATTTATCAGGTGATGTATTGAACATCTATTCTAAACTTGGTAGCTAAACAGACATGGCAAAACCAACAAGGAGCATACCCATGCCCACTCCGCTGGATCGCGTTTTTGAGGCGGCAGGATGCAGAACACAAACTGAATTGGCAGTATTCTTAGGGATTAGGCAATCGTCAATCTCGCTAGCGAAGAGGAAGGGCAATATTCCTTCTGATTGGCTTTTGACGTTGTGGCGGAAGACGGGAATAAATCCAGACTGGATAATGACAGGGCAAGGGCCAAAAGGGGTACAGCCGATTGAGTCTGCAGAAACACTGAAACCTTCAACGGTTTATCTCCAAGAAGTTCGACCACTAGAAGAGTGTTCTTTAGAAGAGCTTATGGCTGAGGTTGTTAAGCGAGTGCAAAAAAAAGCCACCAACTAATTGATGGATAATCTCTTGATGTCTTTCAGCCTAGACTGAATGGCGAAGTCTATTTTGTAGCTGGCGAGAAGCGAATAACTTTTGCTTTTTTGGGAAGTGCAGATTTGGGTTTCATAGTATCAAGAATTGCTTTTGACACTCCCTGTTCAAGCAAGATGGTTTCGAGCATATCAACGCTTAAGCATGAAATTTCGGCAAGCTCATTCAAAGCCACATCACCAGAAATAAGCTCAATCGCTTGGCCCATTAAAGAAGGAATTGGCTTTTCAAATTCACCGCGCTCATCTGTTCTTTGGCCTGACTCTGAAAGCTTGATCATTGCCCAGCGATATGAAGACTCGCGCATAATACCTATTTGCCGAGAGCGGAAAAGAGCCGCTGCCATTGAGACATACCACCTCTTTTTAACATCTAGCAAAGCTTTAAGCCCCCTCCAAGATTTTGGCCCTTCGACGACAAAAGATGAAAATGGCATAAGAAAAGCACCAGCAAAACGATTTGCAACCCTTTCAGTGTCAAGTTCACCCGGAATATCTTCACTATGGAGCAAGATGTGAGCTAGCTCATGCGCATAGTCGAATTGCAACCTACTTGGCACCGAGCTACCAACAACCATGATGTATGGTTGTTCTCCAACCCACGTGCTGAATCCATCGATATTTTTGCTATCATCTGGCAGTATAATAATCCTGACTCCTATCGCTTCTACTAATGTAGCCATATCAGGAATTGGGCCAAAACCGAGTTCCCAATAGCTTCGTGCGCTATCAGAAATTTTTTCGATTTGGTTTTCTGTTATTGATGCACTCGGCTTGGCAAACTGTGGCAAATTGGGAGGAGGAAAACCAACCCCAAGACGTTCAAGCGCATTGTAGATAGAAATGACTTGCTCTGCGTATCTCGAGCTTTGAGAGCGCTCGAGTTGGGTAACATTTCGTTTGGCCCGGAAATGACATTGAGCCATATTATATCCTATGGCTTCTGTCTCAGGATTGGAAGTAAAGAACACAGGCGGAAGACTCAATACTTCTATAATTCTTTGAAAAGTATTTAAATCCAACCCTGACTTTCCAGATTCGAACTGAGATACTGCACTGGTAGACTTTTCGATCATCTCTGCCAGTGCAGTCTTAGTCATTTTACGCAATTCTCGACCGGCAGTAATTTTTTCCGGATTCAGATTGGTAAAATAGTAGTGTATTGTCTTCTCACTCATTAGCTTTAGCTTTATGTGTAAGTGTATTTTCTTTCTGTATTTTTACTTCTGTCTTCGTAACCTTTGCAGGCTTCACACTTTCTGCCGGAACTTCAATAGCCTGAGCATCTTCACTGCTATATAACGTAGCTATTGTTTCTGAAATCAAAGTATTACCGCCAAGGTGAATCAGCTGATTTATAGTTATTGTTCCAAGGCCGTTTTTAGGGGTAATGTCATATCCGATAAACAATGGTGCAGAAGCATAATAATTTTCACGTAATTCATCGGAAAGGAACAAACACTGTGCTGGATCCTTGGCAGCCATTTTTACACTGCTTCCACCTGTGGGTATCCTGTTATGAGGATCAACCTTCGGTATATGGAAATTAAAAACCAAACCGTTAATATTCGTACTCAGTATCAACACATTGGATGACGTTCTAACGTGCCAAACTGGGTTGTCGGCCAAAAGAAGAGGGAGGCTCGTAAACAACCTGTTCCAAGTGAACGTTCCCAACCTGTAGTTAGTCCCGTATTCATCAAGCCCATTAGAAATCATGGCAACTTCACAAGTCTCTATGATTTCTGGAATAATTATTCCATTAAGTCGCTTTTTAAGTTCTGCTGCTTCTGATGTTACCGGGTAGGGTTTGGTGTTCAGGTCAACAAGAACAGCGCGTTGTTTACTTGTCATAGATAGTCCGAAATTTGAAGTTAAAACTTAGGGCGCTCCTTTTTGGTCGGTCGCCTTACCAAATACGATTACTCATCATTATTTTAAATGCCACAACAAATCAAGTATAAATCTTAAGTGAGACAATTTTTTTTGATTCATGCTTCAGCGAATGATTTCTCAAATACGTTGAGCAGCCTTTGGCTGCGAATAAGCTCTTACCCGAAGGGCCGGTCGCAAAGTACAAAACCGAAAGGTATTGTACTTTGCATGTCCGGCCCGCAATTTCCGTGGCCCGATGTTGCCGGAAGTGGCTGGTTGTGGGTGGGATCAAAAAA
>OIXH01002943.1_pt1 | contig 16004 bp, 17 predicted proteins | sample 1587741 | NCBI WGS metagenome assembly OIXH01 (sample SAMEA3888916, study PRJEB22519) | human gut metagenome | biome: human gut; feature: human-associated habitat; material: faeces | place: Denmark | collected 2011 | reverse complement strand
GGCAATTGTATTACATGATGTTTCATACGAAAGCGTAACTGTATCTGCTTTTTTCTCTTTCACAGTTACATGACTGATTTTGATGTCACTGACCTCTATTCCTTCGTATATCTTAGAATTTCGTTGTATGTACTCTTCTTTTGTCAGATAAACTTTTTCATCTGAATCTATCATAGTGTACATTACTTCATATTCCTTTTTTTCAATATGGTTCATATATTCCATAAGTGTATTTTCTGGTGATTCCGTTATAGTCCTTTTTAATAAAATACCTCCTGAAACAGCAATTACTGTTATAGCCACTATCAGCCCAAAAATCTTACAAGTGTAAGATTTTTGGGTGCTTTGCTTTTTCCGTTTTCTTTTCATAGATACCCCTTTCTTCTAATTATTTTATTTTTCTAAATCTTACACCTGTAATATTTAGAAGTCAAGTCTATTTTTAGGAATTGTATACAACGGATTCAATATTAGACTATCATATTCTTTCTCCTGCCTTTTAATATGCCGGAACACCGTATCCATAGATGTTACTGCTTCCAATACTATAACTCCGTCTTGCCACCTTATCTCCACTGTTTCCTTCAATGGTATTCACTGTTCCACCGCTGACACTCTCCACAATTCCAACGTGGTCAATCGTTCCATTGTTTCCCCAATCAAAGAAAATAATATCTCCTGCCGCCGGGGTATAACTTCCGTCACGGAACCTACCTTTATACTGAAGCACATGTGGTACATACTGCTTGTCCCCATAACTGCTCCACCCCATTCTCTGTGCCATCATATCAGAAAATTCTGCTGCATTGGCAAGGGTATATCCACCTCTAGCTTTCGCCCATTCCAGATATCCATTTCCATAATTGTAGCTTTGCAATGCCAGTTTAATATTTTCCATATCCAGAGGATTTTTTACTCCTGCACGTTCCAGACAGCTTTTTATTTCCTGCACACCACAAGAAATCGAATACTCTGGATCTGTGATTCCATTTGGCTGTCTGGGATATTTTGTATTAAAGCTTCCTTCTGAACACTGCATCGGGTCAAGTCCTCTCCCGCCTGATTCCTGCATCATAATGGCTTTGATTAGTTCCACATACTCTCCAATGCCATATTGATTTGCATACTGTCGGATTAGTGGTTCATATGCTTCTACTTCTGCACTAACCGAAGAAACCGTACTGGAATTATCCCCACCTGTCAGGCATAGAAAACCACCAAATAAAATGACGATAATCAAAATCATAACCGCAATCCAACCACCTGCAGTCAATGCACTCAGTAATGCTTTTGTGGCTTCAATCAACGCTTTTATCGCATGTGTTACCGCTTTTGCTGTCTTTTTCACTGCAATCTTGGTATCTCGTGCTGTCTGTCTTACTGTCTGCACTGCTTTTTCTGCCTTTTTCATGGAATAATGCATTGCTTGGACAGAAGCATTTGCTATCTGCTCCGATGTTTTGATACTGGTCCTTCTTTCATTTCCTGTATTTCTTCTTCCGGTCTGTCTGCCCGGATCTTGACCGCAATCATTTTTTCTCTGGCGGTTGTCGGTGCACAATTCACTCCAGATACATACTGTTCCATCAGTTCTTCCGCTTCTCCGACAAGTTCCATTTCCATAGATTCAGATTGCCTCCGTCTGATCTTTTCTGCATTCACCGCATAGGTAATTACATCATTAAGTCCTTGTGTGGATCGTGATTGATCCTCGGCTATCTGCCCTTCGTTGTTCTCTTTCGTCTTATCCGGATTCTCCGCATAATTGATGACTTTTCCAATCCACCCCTTGATGCTCCAGATTGATGTCACTGCCATGATTCATTTTTCTCTGGAAGTATCACTGCTTCTGTAATCTTACGGACTGCTTCATTGAACTTCCGCACTTCCTTATCGTAACGCTGCACATCTACCACATTTAACACATGTGCTTTCTGTGCGATCTGATTTAAGTTATTTCCAATCTTATGCAGCTTCCGCATCATAGAATAATAATCTGGCGGTGGTGCGTCTCTTGGAACGACACCAGAAATCAACTGTCTCAGGTAAGCTTCCCGGTTCAGTCCGCTTCTCTTTACTTTCTTATCCAATGCCTCTGCTTCTTTTTTGTTCAATCGGAAAAGGATTGCTACATTACGTTTTCTCAACGCCCCATCTCCTTTACTTGCTGTATAGAATCTGGTTCCTGGCGAATCTGGTGTTTTTCTTTATCGTAACTGTAAACTCTGTCTGAGAGAACCTCCTGCCGTTCCACTTCATTTTTATTTACTTCCCGTACCATTTCACCAAGCATTTTCGGTTCCATCTCTCCATTATCCGGAACAATCAGAACTTCATGCACAGATGACGGTAACACATAAAATCCTTCTGGAAAAAGCTGTTCCAATTTATTTAAAACTTCTGGCTGCGTGATCATAGATGCTCCATATTGCTTTTCTACATTCGTAAGTGCATACAGCATATCATGTGAACGAAGTCCAAAATCAACATTTTCATCTAACAGGTTTGTTGCATGTCCTTCTTCATTAAAAATACTCAACAACATTTCGTCAATTGACTGAAGAATCGGTGTATTTACAGGCTGTGTATTTGCTCTTGCCTGCCGGAACATTTCCTTTGCATCCACATTCCACATCTTAAGATGTTCATTTTTCACCTTCATAGTCGCTTTTCCATCGTTAGACTCTACCGGGAAGTCCACATAACAGATAGCCGACAGATCTTCCATATTTTCATGAGGCATTTCCTGTAACATTCGTTTGTTTGCCTGGGTGTTCACAAGCATCACTGCCAGATGCTCCTTCACTGAATCATAATCCATTGGGTTGATACCACTGTGCAAAAACGGAACATTGCCTGCTTCTTCCATGCATCTTGCAATTTCATTCATCACTTTCTCAACGGGTTCACCCAAACGTATTTCATTGAAGAACGGTTCTACATAGACAACTGGGCACACATTTTCTTCCTGTAATCTTACCTGTACACCTACCATCTGGACTCCATTATTTTTATTCATCTGCATTACCTGAAATTCTGCATTCTCATATTTAGCTGGAAGAAAATTCCGGATGTCCTTTGCTACACCTTCCGCAAATACCTTTTCTGCTATCATCTCTTTTGCAATCATTTCTTCTGTTCTCCCTTCTTCTTGTTCATTTTCTTTAAATATTCCTGATACCGTCTTTCTGCTTTCTTCTTATCTTTCACCGATACTTCAACCTGCATCTTGTGTCTCCTTTCTTTTCGCTACTAAATCTTGTTAATCTGCAACAGGCACATCATCACAACTCCTATGATGCCACCTACTAATACTCCACAAATAAACTTCAACATTATTACTTTCTCCTTTTCCATTTTCCGAGGGTTTCAGGGATTCTCCCTGACAAGCTGCCGGAGGACTGACAAACAGGAAACCTGTATGGCAATCCAAAGGCGTTGCTTGCTGGTATTGTGTATTCTTCTACTCCTGTCTCACGGTTCCGGACATCAGAAGATTTACTTGCCGAAAAGGCAAATGCTTTTCTATTCTTTCAGTTCACAAATCCCGCAAGTTTCACACAAATATTCACACTCTGTGCATCGTACATTTTCATCAGTTGCCATGCATTCTTCACTCACCGGGCAATACTTTTGACAACTTTCACACTGCTCCGTACAGTCTTCTTCTGACACTTTCTCAGCAATAATTCCAAGTAATTCATTCTGTTCTTTTTCTTCTTTCACATGTGTTTCCAGAAAAATCTTCAACAGTTCTTCACTGTCCACATCATCTTCCATCGTCAAAATCAACTCTTTCTTATGCACGACCTTCAGCTCATATCTTGCAATTTTCATATCTTTTTTCACCTTCTATCTCTCATATTTTCATGACCTGACATACTCTTTTTCGTGCTTTTTTCTCGCTTTGTAATCGCCAGATTTAACTTGATACAGAGCAGATCGTTGTAATCTTTTCCTTGTTTTGGCGGTACATCTTTTACCTGATATTGCTTCGGAAGTACTGTAAAAATTGCTTTTGTGGCAAGTCTTCCAATACGGTCATTGTCCAAATGCAATACGATTGTTTTCACCTCTGGATGCATTTTTAGTGCTCTTGCCAATGCTGCAGGGACTTTACTTTTTTCAATTTCTTTTGCTGGCTGATAGACACCTGCCAGTGACAATAAATGTTCTCTTCTCCACTCCTTCCCGTCCAATTTCTGCAATGTTGCATAAGATAACAGATCAATGGCTGACTCAAACAGATGCATCGTATCATTGGGTTTCTCTGTAAAAATGGAAAAAGAATAGTTCTTATCACTTCCATTTGCTTCTCCGATAAAACTGGTACCAGTTCCCCTAATGGCTGCATATTTCGGATTATTTTTCTCATCCATCCCTACAAACACCGCGTTGTGATGAAATGCACTTTCATAAACTCTTCCGGACTCTAAACAAAACTGAATGATTTCCTTATCAATCCCACGTCCTGAAAGATACGCAATCACTTTCTGATCATCTTGATTCTTCTTTGGCAACAGTAACTGTTTCTCCATCGGAACATTCTCAGATACAGAAAGAGACGGCTGAATATTTGCCCGTTCTGCAAGCAATTCAACCGCCTCTAAAAAACTGTATCCTCTTACTTTGATCAGATAATCCAGTGCTGATCTGCCACCGGTTCTCTGACTCCACCACATCCATTTCCCATTTGATATTTTCAAACTATCGTGTGTTCTGGTAGTGTAGGTGTTACCAGAAAAGTGAACCAATTCGTATGGTTCATAATTTTTCAGGTATGTGAGCAAGTCCATCCGCTTGACCTCTTGCACAACTGATGGTGGTATATATGGCATAATTTTCATCTCCTTTCCTGCCTTGGATTGATATTATTGGGATAATATCCGGGCATGAAAATAGCCAGGTGATTCCTTGAGTTGGAACCATCTGGCTATGTAAGGCACGTATATTCTTTTTTAATTATTTAATAATATTTTTCCTAACCGCTTAATTTCTGCATCAATCTTATTCATATCTGGACTGCGTAATTCAAGGTTAAAAGATACTACTTTTTCTCCAGAAATATCCTCTAAACCATAAGATAATTCATTAATTCGTTTATCATAATCATCTATAAAATTCTCAATATCTTCTATTATAGATTTGCTCAACTCTGATGTATATTCTATCAATTTTTCGAACATTTCTGGAACACTAATACATTTAAAATCTAATGCCCAAAGATGATCGCTTTTATATACTTCAATCAATTTTTCTGCTACATAAATTATATACTCAGCATTTCCTGGCGTTCCACGTTCACCAAGTGCTTCTTTAAGAGCCTTATTAAGTATAACACAAAGAATATCATTTTTCCGAATAAGTTCTTTACTTTTTGCCTGAACATAATCAAAAATTTCTATAGGATTTTCAAAACAAACTGTTCTTTCAAATGAAATACCGTATTTCATATCATATCGCAAATCATCCAGTTTATTCAAATTATCTTTTAATACCTCTGCAAATAATAAGTACTCCCACAAAGCCGGTTTTTCAACCACTAATTCAAATACACGCCCGGAATATTTTAACACCTTAGGCGATACCCCTTCTTTTGAAAAATGTTTTCTTAAACATAAACTATCATTAACCAAATAAGCCAATTGATTTTTCAGACATTTTATAATATCTTGGCCTGTGTTAAACTCATATACCCAATTACTATCTTTGTTTCTTAAAGTATCTACAAATTCAAATATTTTTTCCGAATCTACGATATCTGAAAAATTCATTTCTTTATTTTTCTTCCAAACAGGCAAAATATTACTTACTTTTTGATCTATAAATACAAAAATCGGGATACCTTTTGCTTTTGCCCGTAAATACTCTAAATTAGTAATTGATTTTTCTCCATGATCTGTTATGTACCCATATCGACTGCCAACGATTAGTACCATTATATCAGCTCTTTGTTCTACGACTCGAAGACAGTTATTTATAGTATCTTTATCCGAATCTATTGGAAAAGAATCGTATTCAGATAATATGGCTTCATATCCTAAATCCGCTTCAATAAATTCTCTAATATCTTGCCTAATTTGTTTTAAATCATAACATGTAGAACTTACAAATATTGATGGTTTACGTGCCTCTCCTGAAATATATTGCATTTTCACGCCCTCTTTCTATTATGACTTTTTTCTATTTTTTATTAGTAAAATTATTGATAAAATATCAATATATACGTGCTTACTAATCTGTTTTAAAAATCAAATGCATGTTTGAATGACGTTGAAGTGAATTTTTATCTTTTTCTATGTATTTCCACGTTTCTTTATATGTTCCTTCAACGGAAACTGATTTATCTGAAATAAAATCTATAAACTCCAAAACTTTTCCTTCATATTTTTCAGCAAATTCATCCGAAAGTATTTCTTTCTCATCATCTGAAAAGTCTTTAAGTTCATTGTATAAAACATGTTCTAAATTGCATGAATTAAAATATAACCTATACGGAATATTACGGATTTTTCCAGTTGTGTACAACTTAAACATAATCTCTGATTTATGTGCATTTCTTTTTTCAACCTCTTCAATGTCAAAATATTCCATATGATCCTCATAATATTGAATATTTTCAACTTCTGCTTCCTTAATGCAATTTTTAGTAAATGCACCATCTGTGTCAGCTATATGAATAATTTTTACAAAATCTCCCCATTTATATCCGTATTTACTTTTGATAGTTTCTATTAAAGTACCTACTTTTGACACCACATTTTCTTTTGTTGTCTTATAGCTAGATGTTATATCTCCATGAACAACTGCAAATTGCACTTCTTCCCAAGAAAAAAACTCTTTCAATATTCCACCTATAGCATTTTCATCACTAGGTCCCTCAACAATAACCGTAACTACCTTTTTTTCATTCACTTCGCAGTCTCCTTCCTGCTTTTCTAAATGCTCTCGCAATTTTCAAGCTGTCAGTTTCTTCATATATTTTTTCTTCCTGTCCACCAAGAGTAATACTTCTAATATACATACTTCGGAGATTATTAGATCCTTTCACATTTTTCATGTGAATATATCTATTATTTGGATTGGCAGTAGAAAACATGATACTATCTTTATCCAACATCTCTAATGCACGTAGATTGTGAGATGTAAAAATCAATTGTCCTTTTGCACTCTTATTGAAAATATCTAATAATTCTCCTAACATATACTCAAAAATTCCAGCATCTAATTCATCAATAACTAAGCAGATAGAAGAATTTCCAAATGCTTGAATTAGAACATTTAAAATAGATACTATTTTAATAATACCTTCAGATTCCATACGAATCGGAATCGTTCTTTTTCCTTCTCTATTCGACATAAGCTCAACTTTCCAGCCTTCTTCACCAGAATCCATTGCTTGCTTTCCATAATCTTTTATTTCAATACTCATTCCCGGAATAATTGTATATAAAACAGTATTGATTTGATCTACAATCTCATTAAGAATATCTTTCTTTTTAATATCTAAAATAACTGGTTCCATTAATGGAACTGCAAAATCCCCTTTCATTCCTGTTTTTTCCTTTTCAATGCGAAAAGCCATTGGGAGCAAGAAATTTGCAGAAATCAAACCGGAATGAGAACTTCTAATAACAAACAAATCTTTAAGTGCAAAATCAAACAATGCATGAATAACAATGGAATAATTCTTAAATTCACTATTTTTTTTAAAGAAAATTTCTCTACTATCCTTTCCAAAAATGTAAGAGCAATTACTCTTTTCTGCTATTTTTCGTGCAACAATAAGATCCATTTTTACATTTTTATCTTTCCCAACTAATTCTTCAACTCTTTTCAATGGTTTAAAAACAACATCTGTCTGAGTTCTTTGATAATCCATAAAAACATTCTTATTCGTTCTATTGCCATCTTTATTTATTGCACAATTCAAATATTCTCTTTCAATAATAACGCCATCATCTATTTTCGAAAAAATAATATGATAACCTACCTCATACAGTACGTTATCTCCAAATATTTTAAATTCAGCATTTATCTCTGCATTTGCTGAATCTGTATCGATATAATCTATAATCCTTTGATCTAATTCCTCACCAGTAATAATACCTTGTAAAAAATAAAGTGCATCGACAATTGCTGTTTTACCAGATCCATTTTGTCCATAAATTCCCAAAATCTCAGCTCTACTACATTCAAATTTTCTTTCATTAGCAAGCGGCATTATAATAATACCATTCTTTACATTTTTAATATTTTTTAAAGTTAATGATGATAAACGAACAACAATATTTCCCATAATTGCCTCCTATAATCCATTAAAATTGCATCTATATTCTAACACAAAACATTTGATTTTTCAATTTTATTTTATATTTTGGTGTTTTTTATTCCATTTTTAAAATTATAATATTATTTATATTGTGTTCATTTTTTCATTATTTATTCGCTAAAATTATTGATTTGAGCGATATTATCCAAATAATACCACTCAAATCAATTACTTTATTAGATTGATTCTTCTAAATTATATATATATGTTTTATCTTTCCATCTCTCCCATCCTTCCTGTCACGTTCAACATCTTTTCTTCTCGGAAGCTGAGCATCTTTCCATTAGTTCCACCGACAATGATATGATCCAGCAATTCTATTCCCAGTAGCTGTCCGCACTTCTGCAGCTTTCTCGTAACAATCATATCCTCTTTTGACGGTTTCACATTGCCACTGGGATGATTATGAAGTCCAATGATTGCAGAAGCATTTGCCAGAATACTGCTCTTAAAAACTTCTCTGGGAATTACCAAAGATGCATTGATTGTTCCAACACTGACCAGATTCATATTGATTACCTGTCCGTTATTTTTCATATTCAGGATACAAAATACTTCTCTATCATATTGAGATAACTCCTTCGCCATCAATTCTACAACAGCCTGTGGACTGTCCAACGTCTGCTCACTATAAAGAGACGGCTCTTTTACCAGACGGATATTCACAACTTCCAATTCATTCTCCATCCTTCTGATCTCCTTTTGGAAATTCTACAACAAAAAAAACATTACTCTCTGAAGATTCCACATATGATTTCAATTGTGATAATGTCATTTCCAAATATTTAGGTTGTTCCACCATAATCTGCTCCTTTCGTTTCTTCCTTTACTTCTGTTTTCCCTGACAAATAGCTTATCACTTTGTTTGCCTTAATGCTTTTCTGCAGCTCACTGATAATGCACAGATCTGCTACATTCACTCCCGGCAAAGCAAGCATCTCATCCATCGTCATATTGACAATCTCTTTTTCCGTTCCATACCCAGCATCAAATAAACGCTGTAATACTTTTACTGCTTTCTGATTTTTTCCCATTTCATCATCAAAGGGCAGCTTATCGCCGCCCTTTGTTTTACTCCTCCTCTTCTTTCTTTTCTTCAATTCCTAATCTCTTAACCTGTTTCTTTTTATTCCAGATACGAACTCCTGTGATTCCGGCTGCTGATAATACCAGAATGGCTATCCATAAAATTGCATTTGCAGTGTCTCCTGTTTTCGGAGGGTTACTGGTTTTTGTAGTAGTACCCGGTGTCTCTGGGGTTGGTGTTTCCGGTATTTCTTTGATGGTTACAGTCTGACCTTCATCGTTGATATCCTTATGCTCTGTTACCTTTTTCGATTCTTCCGGATTTGTCATATCATACAGTTCTTCAAAGGTTACAAGCTGCTTTCCTCCAAGCGTGCTGCCGTTGAAAGTAAACTCAATCTGCACTTCCATGTTTTCCTTGTCCGCTGTAAATTCATAATCATTGGTAACCTCTTTGCCGTCAATGAGCAACTTGGCATTTTCTGCCTTAACCATCTGCCAACCGGACAACTTATAGTTCGTACCAATTTCCAATCCCTCTAAAGTAACCGTATCCACAATCGTCAGATCTTTTCCGGCTTCCACCTCTTTCTTACCGTTCTTATCCGTTGCTGTGGTATGAATCGAAATCTTTCGCTCCGTAATCAGGACGGTCTGACCTTCATCGTCAATGTCCTTATGCTCTGCAACTTTTACAGGTTCTTCCGGATTCTTCAGATCATATAATTCTTCAAATGTAACCAGATTCTGTCCGCCAAGTTCTGATGCATCAAACGTATAAGAAATCTCTACTTTCATTTTCTCGCTGTCAGCAACAAAAGTGTAATCACTCTCCACACGCTTTCCATCAATGAGCAGTTCTGCATTTTCCTCTTTCAGCATCTGCCAGCCTTTTAACTGGTACTTTCTGCCTTCTTCCAGACCGTCCAGAGTAACTGTATCCACAATCGTTACTTTCTTTCCTGCAACAATTACTTTTTCGCCTGTTTTCTTGTCTGTTGCAGTTGTATGAATGGTAATCTCTTTTTCATACTCATCAGTCAGTGTTCCAAGGTCGATAGTTACTTTATTTCTGCTCACAACAACTTCAAATGCCGGAATCAGCTTCATGCCTTTGTTGGATTCACAAGATAACTCCTCAATCTCATAAGTGTCATAAAGTAATGCACCTTTGCTATCGTCCGGCTCAGAAATTCCGAACCAGATACCGTCCTCACTGGATGTTCCGGCATTTGTATTTTTCTTATGAGACGCCCAATCGGAAGCAGTTGAAAACTGACCGTTTTTATCTGTTACTACGATATGGCTCTCTCCGGTTGTTTTGCTCGTAATCTTAAAAGGAACATTGGCAAGTCTCTTATGTGTGCCTGCTCCAATCTTTACTCCCTCCAAATCTCCACGTTTAATCTGGTTGTAAATGGAATGGCTTTCGCCTGTTAAATCCACTATTTTTCCATTTTCCGTAATCGAAAATTCAATCGCTTTTGCCCCGTCAGTCAGATAACCTTCCGGTGCTTTGGTTTCTTCCAGTTTGTATTTACCATATGGAAGTAAATCTGCCGATGTTGTTGCAATTCCGTCAATCCCTGTCTGAATCGTCTTAACTGTCTCATTCTTCTTGTACAGCTTTCCTTCTACTAGAACTGGATTCTCGTTCAGTGAAATAATTGCAAATGCTGCATCTTTTAATGTGGTACTTCCCTGTGCCTTAGTGTCTTTTGTCTCCATATCACGTTTCTGAATCTTCACACCACCTCGGATTACCTGATCAGATACGGAATACTGGTTGCTTCCGGAAAGAACTGCAAGTTCTCCGTCCTCTGTGATCTGTGTCAGATACATTCCTTTGATCTGCTCTGTACTGTCCCCTGCCTGCATATAAGCTCCGTCCAGTAAATATCCGTCTGGTGCTTTGGTTTCTTCAACAGTCAGTGTTCCAAGTGGCAATACGCTTTTTTCATTCTGGGTGTAAAATGTATCTCCTGATACTTTGTAAGCATCTGCCAGTTTTGTCACATAATGAATATTTCCATTATTGTCTTTTTCAACTACCGTCTTTGTAACCCAGGTACGTGTTGCTTTCTCTGGTAAATTGTCTTTTGTATAAAGTCCGTCATAATAATGCCAGGTAAACTCTGCTCCTGCCAGTGCTGCATTTCCCTGTGCGGTTGCTTTTCCTGTCTCCATATCAATCTTGAACAGATCTACCAATGTCTCTGTTACTTTCGGAACATCGGAAACATTTAATACGGCTGTCTTTCCGGCTTCAACTTTCAGACTGCGTACTGTCGTATCCAGCTTATATCCTTTCGGTGCAGAAAGCTCTTTGATATAAACAGTCCCTGCAGTCACTTCAACTTCATTTGTCTCACCATTCTCATTTGTTGTAAGTGTTCCAATCTGATTACTGCAATTCTGGTCTGAGAATATGCCAAAAGTTGCTCCGGCAATGGAATACACTGCATTTGCTTTTGTGATACTTTCATTTGCTGTGGTCTTTTTTACCTTCGCATTTCCAACATTCAGTTCTGCCCAAAACTGTCCGAGATCCTGTCCCTCTCCAGTATAAATGTATCCACCGCATTTATAGCGACCTTTGTTCGTCTGTACAAATACTCTCGCTCCTGCATACACTTCATTCTGAATATCCTGTGAAATCTCAGAATATGCAGCTCGTACATTATCACACTGCCAGCCTAACTGTTCACTGAGTCTCTGCCATACCACACACTGTTCCAACAGATATCCCTGATTCGCATTCAGGTTACTGTGACTGCCCCTATACTGCTTTACATATTCCAGTGACAATGCCACATCTTCGATCTGTGCAGCACTCATACTGGCACTTGCATCGTGTCTGGTTTTATGTCCATTTTTAAATCCGGTGTTAATATCTACACAATAGGCTGTTTCGCCCTCTACTTTCATGTGACCTTCATTGAATGTCGAATGAATGGTTCCATCATTCATCACATGTTCAATATATCCGACTCTCTCTGAGGACTCTGTCCAATACTGTGTTTCTGCTGCGTAAACTGATGTAGTCGGTAATGCAGTTAAAATTGTGGTCAAGGCAAGAATCCCTGTACACACTCGTTTCCATATCTTCTTCATTTTCTACAATTCCTTTCTTTTCAATCAAAAAAGACGTCCGTCCGGAACGCCTGCTGTTACTTTATGTTGTTTACACCCTGCTGTCATGCAGGGTATGGGAATCTCTGACCTGCCGAAAGAGAAGAGGTTCCCGGCTCCTTATTGTCTTTTCGGCTGGTAATCTGCTGGTAAACAAAAGGGGTAGGGTGTGGGGAGGGGAAACACAAAAAGACTGATTTCTCATTGACCGCCAACGGATAGACTTCTCCCTTGGTGTCAAAATGCCTATCGTTCCCTGCTTTTTTCCCGTTTCCGGTATAATTCCAGTGCTTTGATAATGGTTTCTTCCATTTTCTGCTGTGTAGTTCCCGATGGAAAGTATTTTTTCAGTCGGTTCTTCGGGATTTTCCACTGCTCTACCTGATTTGGTTTTTCCTCTGCCATAATCGACAACAAAACATCTTCATTCAGTCTGCCCTCTGCTGAAAACTTGCGAATCTTGATTGCCTGTGCATGACTTGGGGTACAAGCCTCCGACTCCATGGTGTCGTACAATATCTCCTGTTCCTCTTTCGGCAAATAAGACAGCTCTACCGCCGGACGCATAGAAATCTTTTTGTCATCGACCATTTCAAGAATTTCCGGGATAAGTTCTGTAAGGCGGATATATCTTTGAATCTGACTTTTACTTTCTCCTACCTGTTCTCCTAGAACTTCTACGGAATATTTTCCTAACTTCTGCCCCAGTGGGGTAGAAGTTAAATCCGTTCTCTGTCCCTGTCTCTTCATAGCATCTAGCTTCATTTTATAAGCAAATGCCTTTTCGGATGGTAAGATTTCTTCTCGCTGAAGATTGCTGTCAACCATGACAATGACTGCTTGGTCATCACTAAGATTTCTTACAATACATGGCATTGTCTCTTTTCCAGCCAGTTCACTTGCCATTTTTCTGCGATGTCCGGAAATCATTTCATACCCACCCGTCGGTTTCTCCCTGACAAGTGCAGGCACTAATACACCATGATCACGGACACTCTCAATTGTTTCCAACATCTTATCATCCATTTTTACCTTAAACGGATGATTCGGGAAATCTGTAATTTCATAAATAGAAATATCTTTTATATACTCCTGATTCTTCTGGTCTCTTTCTTCCTGCGTGGTAAAAAGGTCATCGGCTGAGGGAAGATTCATGTTTATTTCTTTGCTTTTCGCCACACTGAATCACCTCCCTCGTAAATTCTGCATACGCCTTTGCAACAGTTCCATTCTTGTCATACTCATAAATGCTCTGTCCTGCTGCACTGCTTTCTGCCGCTGTGATAGCCACTGGAATAACCGTTTTGAAAATTCGGATATGTTTCCCGTAATTTTCTCGAAGGCTATCCTCTGTTGTCCTTGCCAGTTTTGTCCTCATATCTGCAAGTGTCAGCAATACTCCATCAATCTTCAGATTAGGATTTAGCTGTCTTTGTACCTTACCGATTGTTTTCATTAACTGCGTCATACCTTTTAATGGAAGATAATGAGCCTGAACTGGAACAATTACACTGTCTGCGGCAGCTAATGCATTGATAGTCAACATTCCCAAACTAGGCATACAATCAATCAGGATATAATCATAATCCTTTTTCAAATCTGACAGATACAGCTTTAATGTCTGCTCTCTGCTCATGGCATTTACTAGTGAAATTTCCATGCCCGATAACTCGATATTGGTCGGAATAATATCTACACCCTCTTTGTGATGTAAAATTCCCTCGTTATACACAAATGGTTCGTCTTGTAATATTTTCTTCATTTGTGTATCCAACGTAATTGGAAGATTATCTGCATCAGTCCAACCTAAAGCGGTTGTTAAGTCTCCCTGTGGATCAGCATCGACCAATAATACTTTTCGCCCCTGATGTGCAAGACCGATTCCCAGATTTAATGTTGTTGTGGTCTTGGCTGTTCCTCCCTTCTGATTTGCAAGGGCGATTACTTTACACTTGGTCATATGGTTTCCTCCTTCCTCGAAAAATTTAATAGCCAATCCTTTTTACGGAATTGACTATGTATAAAAATGGGTATGAAAAAACCGATTGGCTCTTGGTGAACCAATCGGCTATGTATAATTACTCTACTTAATCATTCATCTCCTAATTTTTTCATACATTTTTGACAACATGGCTTTATTCAACAGAACTCATATAACTTTCAACACACTTCACAATTTCTCCCGGAAGTGGAATTCTTTCTTCTTCAATCGCATTAATAATCGCATCAGTCATCTTTCCATTTCCCATATGTAATTTCACAAAACCGTATTCCTTATCTGAAAAATCGAAAGCTTTCTGAACAACATATGGAATATATGTATTCAAATATTTTTGTTTTGTAAATTTGCTTGATAAATTCGACTGGGAGAGTATAGTAAAATACTGAAAAGTAACATCATTTCTAATAAATGGAATCATATGATAGATATCCATAACCATTACTATATCAATTGTTTGCATGCAAAATTGCACTACAAGTAAATAAAATAATTGTGCCTCACTCATATTTTTCATCATAGGCATAATATGACCATTTGATTTTAAATAATTAGTACATCTATCTCTCAATGGCATCTTAATATCTTCCACCCCATCAAATATCAACTGATTCTTTATTTGTGGTAATAAATTATTTTCAATATCTTCATATGTTTCATTCTTTGCATAAAAATCCTGAATATCATTATATTCCGTTGAAAACATCGAGAGAATCATATTTTCAGCAGCTTTTGATAACGCCAAATGATAAGCTTCCCCATTATTAACTGTAATATATTCTATTGGCAAGATATAAAAATCATCTGTATATTCTCTAAGTAAAAGCAATATATCTCGAATGCACTCCTTCACATATTGGTTTGTGTATTCAAAATTAATTTCATCCTCCGTACCATTATATAAAATAGCCATTTTTAACAGTGGTTCATTTATCAATCTGACTCTCCCCACCAAAATATATTCATAATGTCCATTACTCACAATATCCAGGCGAACTGCTCCTGCAAGGAAAGCCACTTTGTCATCTTCCGTAATATGAGAGACAAAGTACTCTATACTTTTCCTATTTCGATACCAGAACATTTTTACCTCACCAATTAATCTTTTATAATCTGATACAGTAAAACTTTCCAGTTTTTCTTCATATCTCTCAAGCAAAATCCTATAATTATTCATGATTCGCTTTATAGCTTTCAATTCAACCATTTATATCACCCCTTGGATTTAACTAAATATTATAAAACTCCGGAAATTCTATATAATCTGCAATAGCTTCAAATGTCTTCTTCATAACCATTTCACAATCACTTAATACACTACGCAAATTCTGTTCAGCATGATAATCTGGTACACAATGATATATATGTGCCGGATTGTCGCAAATTAGCATGGATGATTCTCTAATTGCGCCCCAAATACCATGTGCAAAATTAGTGGCGTATTCGTAATATATTTCATATAGTACAAAAGTTTTTAAATAAATGGACTATATTTCTTTTCTGTAGTATACTGTT
>OIXH01002941.1_pt1 | contig 16011 bp, 16 predicted proteins | sample 1587741 | NCBI WGS metagenome assembly OIXH01 (sample SAMEA3888916, study PRJEB22519) | human gut metagenome | biome: human gut; feature: human-associated habitat; material: faeces | place: Denmark | collected 2011 | reverse complement strand
CTCGGTGAGAGATATTCCGCTTCCTGCATTTGTCCTGGATATTCTGAAACAAAACGAACGCTCCGGTTATATTCTTTCGGGAACTAATAAACCCGTAGAGCCGCGCACCATGTAGAACCGCTTTAAGGCGGTTCTGAAAGAATGCGGCGTTCGCTGCGCCAATTTTCATCTGATCCGCCACACTTATGCTACCGTATGCATCGAGAGCGGGTTTGACGCCAAGACTGTGAGCGAGTTGCTCGGGCACTCAAATGTAAACATCACGCTCAACCGTTATGTTCATTCTTCTATGGAGATGAAGAAGAAATGCGTCGCCGGGCTTAACCTTGTGGCGTAAGTTTTTTAGCCGTCAATCGTAAAAATGCAAGTTGCTCCGAAGCCGCATTTTATAGCCGAAATATCGCATTGTTACCCGTATTTGAAGTTTTTGCGAAAGCTTTTTTGACTTTTGCATTTTATATTATAACCGATTTTGTGAAGTTATGTATTGATTTTACAGGATTTATATGCTATAATATTAAGCAAAGGCGGTGATTTTATGCTCAGAGTGGCTGTTTGTGATGATCTTCGGGATGTAGTCACACAGATAACCGAATATTTGATGGAATATCAGAGGTTAAAAGATCAAAGGGTTGAAATATTGCCCTTCTTCAATGCAGAGGATTTATGGGAGTATTTAAAAAACAAATCCTGTGACCTAATAATACTTGATATAGAACTTGTGAAGATGAACGGTGTCGAACTTGGACATTTGATTCGGACGGAACTGAACGATCATGCTTTAAATATAATCTATATTTCCGCCAGGGATACATATGACAGGCAGCTTTTTGATGTTCAGCCTCTAAACTTTCTCCCAAAGCCCGTTGATAAACTAAAACTGTTTGATATGATTGATTTGGCTATTCGACTTTCGGATAATAAGAACCATGTTTTTATGTTTAAGGACAAGGACGGCTCCCATAGACTCAGCGTTAAGGATATATTGTACTTTGAAAGTTTTGCACATAATTTTAAAGTTGTTACTACAGATAGAAACTACGAAATCAGAGCGAATTTGAGCGATATAATGACCGAGCTTTCAAATTATGGTTTCATACAGGTTCATCGATCATACATTGTTAATTACGATCAAATCAAGGTTATAAAATACGAGGATCTGATCATGACAAACGGTGATTCGATACCTATCAGCAGAAACAAACGTAAAGAGACCAGAGAGATTCTGATTAAATTCGGAGGAGAAAGGCTATGATACCAATGACCTTATACCACACATCTTATTTACTATCGCAAGCTTTGGGCGTTTTTGCCATATATAAATTTATGAAAGCTTTCTTCGAAGAACCAATTGTGAAGAAGGCGTTTGAATGGGTGGCATTTGTTGGATATTATTTATTAACATCATCCGTTTATCTCATTTTTAATATTCCGATCATTAATTTTTTCGTAAATATTATAGCATTATTTATGCTGGCTTTTTTATATTGTTCTTCAATAAAGAAAAAAATACTTGTTGGGACATTGGTATATCTATTTGTTACATGCACAGAAATGATAGTTGTAACTTTAACCGGATATATAAACTTCCCTATAATGGAAACAAATAACTATGACTCCGTATTTGGCGTTGTTGCCGCAAATATTTTGCTATTTATTGAATCAATGGTAGCTAATGGATTTAAAAGCATAAGGAAAGGTGATATGTTGCCCAAGACATATTGGTTTGCTCTATTAACAGTTCCTATTTCTTCGTCATATATGCTTGTTGCGTTTTTCCAATTCAAAGGGCTTTCAATATATGAAGCTTCTTCGTTCGTAGCGGCGATACTAATTATAAATTTTATGGTTTTCTTCTTGTTCGATAGGATCTCGCTGCTTTATAAGGAACGTCAGGAAAGTGCTTTAATCAAGCAGCAAAACGAGTATTACGCAAATCAGCTTTTACTTGTGGAAGACTTGCATAAAACGACAAGTAAGTTTAGGCATGACATCAAAAATCATCTGATAACCATAAATTCATTTTTGAAAGAAGGTAACATTGACGAAGCCCAAACGCAGATCTCTGAAATAATGGGGGTGTATCAGAACAAGTCGGAAATCGTTCACACGGGTTATCCAGCGGTAGACGGCTTGCTTAACTTCAAGCTACAGTCTGTTTCCGATTTGGGCATCAAGATAAATATCAAAGCCGATTTGCCCTCAGACTTTAATTTTTCTGCGTTTGACCTGACAGTAATCTTAGGGAATCTGATAGACAACGCTTTGCAAGCGGTTTCCGTTATTGAAGAGGACAAATTCGTTGACTTGAGAATAAAATGCTCAAAGGGTATGCTGTTAATAAAGACATCGAATCCATATAAAACCGTTGTAAAAAATGAAAGGGGAAAGATTATTACATCAAAGGCCGATAAGGAAAACCATGGTTGGGGACTAAAGAGCATTGAGGAAATATTAGAAAAATATAATGGAACGTTGGACATAAACACTGATAACAATATATTTACAATTACCGTTGCGTTATATTTAAATTAAAACCGCAAAACAGACTCAGGGAATTGTTATTCTTTGAGGCTATCAGCTTGAGGAAAATTTATTTGAAAGCTAAGCTTTCCGCAATTAGGGTTGGAAAAGTCGTTTTATTATACATTCTCTCCACCAGCCCCGCAGTGGGGAGAGAAGGCGAGATAATTACTCTATATACAGTCTGACAGGCTCAAGGAAATTATATTCTTTGAGTCTGTTTCTACCATTCGTGCCATATTAATATACATTTCGTGCCAAATGTATTGACATATTTACGAAAAGATTGTAAAATAACCTCAAAATAAAGAAAGGAAGTAGCTACTATGGAAACAAGCAAAAAGAATTCTGGAAGCAAGGTCAAGAAAGCAATTGCCGCAGCGGCAAAGATGGCGACGACCACCAACGTTAACTCTACCTGTGGCTTTGTGATCCATCAGCCCAAGCTCCCGAAAGACGCCAAGAAGCTCCGCAAGTTCTGATTATGGGACTTCTCGCTATGCTTTCTCGCCGAATCGGCGATAACCTTGTGCGAAGCGACGTAATTAAGGCGGAGGACGCCGAGATATACATATACGGTATAAATCAAATACTTGTATCTGTTCTCAATGTGTCCACCGCCTTAATTATTGGGCTGATCTTTGGCGTGTTTTTTGAGATCGCGGTGTTTATGGCGGCGTATATCCCGTTAAGATCTTTCGCGGGCGGATTTCACGCCAAAACGCCGTTAAGGTGTTATATTTTTTCAGTTATTATGCTGATCGGTGTTTCGATTGGCTTAAAACATCTTCATCTGTCAGCATGGGTGTACTATGCTGCTTTGACGTTAGCATTTGTTATCGTACTTGTACTCTCGCCTGTTGAGGACAAAAACAAGCCGTTAGATGAAATTGAACATAAGGTTTATAAGAAACGCACGTGGATTATTGCGCCGACAGAAGTTTTAATCGGTTTCTTATTCAAGTTTACAGGGCTATATAACCTTTTCGTTGCTGTTGTATACTCATTTGTTGTGTTGAGTGTTATGCTTTTGTTGGGGTGGATCAAAAACAAACGAATCGAAAAAAATAAGTTTCGTTAAACAATGATTTTATTGAACAAAGGCGTATATTGATTTGATTCTAAGTTATATGTAGAGTAATGATGGGTCAATTTTTAGAAAAGAGATTGTCAATGGACAAGCAAAGTGCACGGATTTCTGTTTGTTATAGAGAATAGTTGTAAAAATCTTTAGTGTTGAGGAGAGATGGAAAAATGCCTAATTATGAGGAACTCTATTATATAGCCAGAGGTAAGTATTATCAAGCGATTGAGGAGCGAAATACCATTCGTCGTAACACTTCTGAATTACAAGAAAGGAAAAGCACCCTTTTTCGTGAGCTTGGAGAAAAACAAACGGCTCTTTCGCAAATTCAACAAAATAAGGCACTTATTCAGGATGCGCTTAACAAGTGCAGAAATATATTAAATGATGAATTTCCTATGATGAAGAACGACGTCCAATGTACAAGCGAGGAATATAAAAAAATCATTACCTCCGATAAGGGAGTCGCGGATTTATCAGCTATATATTCAGCAGATATAACAAATACGAACTCCAATCTAAATTCTATTGTTTCTGATATGGAACGTATTTTAAAAGAGATTGAGGGTCAAGAAACAATTGCTCAAAACGACGTTGCAAGCTGTAACAGTGAATTAGCAACAGTAACTACCCGGCTTAATAATGTCGGCAGTGAAGCGACTGCCCAAAGACATATCAATAACTATTACGCCGAAATGAAAGAGTACCAACTGCGATGGCAAAACGGTGAACAGGTGTGATAGTCACCTATTAGTACGCCGAAAACAGGATCAGTTGTAAGTGGGGTCTTCGCAAAGGCTAGCTGACAAGCTAATCACAGTTTAATGACAATAAGCCCGGCAATGGAAGGAGACGATAAAATGGCTACGATCGCATTGAGCGGCACATCGCTTAATTATACAATGGGAATGGGTGCGTTTGAAGGATTGGGAAAGGCTTTTACGGATGCCAAGAGGACTTCTGGCGGACTTTGTGATGCTTTAAACACGCTGAAATCCAAAATCGATATAGCTTCTGTGGCTGCAAAGGTTGACACTTTACAGGAGCAGGCGCAAAAGGCGCAAGAGCGCGAGTCTGCCAAAGCAAGTTCTTTGACGCTCGCTTACGAAAAGCTTGATACGCTTATTTGCGATACGGGAACAATAGATTGTCGTGTATCAGGCAAAATCAGCAGCCGCGAAGATGATTTTTATAAACGTTATTACTACCTGAAGCCCGAATGTAAGAAGACTGGCAAAGAGAAAGCAGACGATTGGTGGGCTGAAAGATGGCAGGGCTTTAAGGATTTTTGGGGTGGTGTAGGTAACGCTATCGCAAACATTGCTAAAAAGGTTTGGGATTGGTGCAAAGAGCACTGGATAGCAATTGTTACCGCAATTGTGGTGATAGCGGCTGCGGTTGTGACGGCTGTTTTTTTAGGGCCGGCAGCGGTTGCAGCTATTTGCAGTTTAATTGCGTTTCTATGCACTACCGCAGATACTGTCGCGTTAATTGCAACCGGAAAAGATATATATACCTTGTTAAAAGACAGCGGTCACCCTATTTTGGCTGAAATATTTGGCGGTGTCAAGTGGGGAGCTACCATTGCAGCAACTGTTTTGAATTTCACACAACTATTTACAGAAATTCATAAGGTAGGTTTTTCCACATTCAAAGGAACATTAACACAAGGTGAAGGCTTTAAAGGTTTTTTAAAAACTGCGTGGACTGGTATAAAAAACGATTTTTCTTCTATTTTTGGTAAAGGAAAAACAATAGGGCAGCGAGCAAAAGCCGCTTGGAATATTATCGTGCTTAATCAAAGCGGCGATTTCAGTTTCAAGCAAAGTATAAGTACATATCGAGCTGGAGAAAAGATAATCACCGCTGTCAATACAGTTGGTAAAGATACTACAACAGGCAAATATGTTGCTAAAAGCGACTATGCTAAAAAAGCTCTTGAAAAGCGCGGATATTCCACAGATGTGATTAAAACCAAAAAGGGGCTGTCTTTATTCGACAAGAGTGAGGATTATGATTGGTTTTATTATGGGGCCAAAAAGGTCGGAGAGGTTGATGTAATGAAAATGTATAAGGATGGGAATATTTTGTATAAAAATGGAAAGGTAGATAATCAAGATTTGCGAAAAAGTATTCAGAAGAAACTAAAGGATAAAATAAGTATGGCAAAAAGTTTAGATAGTTCTCTAACCAGTGCTTCTCCACATGAATTTTATAAAATCAAAAAAGGTAAAATAACAGTGGCACTAATAGATAGTACTCTTCACGGTAAAAGAGTTTTTGGTCACAATGGCGGAATATCTAACATTGCAAACATCATTAATTCTTTGAACGACGGAACATTTGCCCAAACCGAGAAACGGCTTGCGATTGAAGGATTGACCAGAATAGTTCCGGATATAGTCTGGAATTTAGGAAATCAGTTTTTTGCGTGGGCACATTAAGGAGGGTATCAAATGTTTTTTAAAAAGAAAAAAGAAATAAAGCCCATGGTAAAATTTACTTTTTCACACCCATTGTTAGGGAACATTCAATATTGGAATGATACGGGTGAGTGGCAAACAACAACATTATATAAATTTCGCATATTCAAAAAAGAATATGAAGTATATATATTGATTTCATCAGATGGTTCATTTACGGAATTTGATGAAAAACAAGAAACCGCTATAAAAATGCTTATTCATTCAATTGATGAACTTCAGAAATCAGCTGAAAATGAACTGTCATCATTTTTTAAGATTGACAATCCGGTGGCACTTACAGAAAATATCGAAATAGAAAATATAACTATTACAAAACACGGCGATATTTGCCTGTCAATACTTTCTTCATTTGATGATAGTATTTGTGAGGTTATTCCGGAGGATGTCATATTTACCGATTCTTTCGGATTGTCGGTTTTTCCGGAAGTAAAGATCCTTCCAAGCGAAGGAGATTATGATGATTTTCTAGATAGGGAGTAGTGAAACTATGGGAACAAGTTACAGTGATTTTACTGCAAATTCAAATTTGGCATTTGCAAGCGGTGAATTTGAGGTTGCATTAAATTGGGCTAAACGAGCAATAAAAGAAGCTCCCAAAGAAGTTGACGCCTACGAATGTGCCGGAAAAGCATGCATATCGCTTGATAACACAAGTGAAGCCGTGCAGTATTTTACAAAAGCTGTCGAATTTGCCGACCAAAAGGGAAATTATTATTTTCTTTTAGGGTACGCTCAAATATTATCCGGGAATACAGTGGAAGCACTCAAAAGTTTAACCAGATCTCTTGAAAACAATTGTGAAATCACATTAAGAGGTCAGATTTACAAAATGATTTCAATGATAAATACTGATAATGGCGATTTTAAGGATGCTCTATTGAATATCCAACAGGCCGAGGAGTTTAGTGGATTGGATTATGAACTGCTACAGCAGAAAGCGGCTTGTTATGCGTCTCTAAAAGATTATCATCAGACTGTTTTTGTACTTAACCAAATGAAACTTCTCCAACCTAAAGACTACGCCGCATATAGCCTCGCTTTTAATATTTTCATGGAGCTTGAGATATATGACGAAGCGGAAGCCGAACTGGAGAGAGCGGAGAAGTTTGCCGACCTGACTATGGCATACTATAATGACAGGATCGCTTACACTTTGCTTCATGATCCGGAAAATGATACAAAAGACAATATCAAGCAAAAGTGGAATGAAACTATAAAGGCTGTTAACAACGGCTTGACTAAGGGCAAGCCAACGAGCGAACAGGTCTTTGAATTGTATCTTCGAGCCGCGCAGCTTTACCTTTCCTTGGAAAACCCCGAAATGGCGATTAAAGTGCTTGACGCGGCCGTTGATCCTGTCAGTTCCTATAATAACGGTTTTTCCATTTTGGAGAAAGACATTACAGCGGACGAGCCCTCTGATTTGAATTGCGACGAAATGACCGCTGAAGATGAAGAAGAGATTATGCAGGAAAAATGGGATAATGGTGAATTTGACGATATTCGTGAGAATATTGAAGACGCACTTCTTGACAGCGACACTGAGGATCCCGAAGAGCTGTCCGAGGAAATTCATCAATATCTCACGCCTACCGATGTTATTCCTTCAACGGAAACGGAGGAAACCGAATATGTGCTTATTGATGAATTCAGTATGGATCAGGCTCAGACCGACATGCGTAATTCTATGTACATAGCCGCTTATGAGCTGCTTAAAGACTACGACAAAATGCTTCAAAAAGCAATGGAACTTCAAGCGTCATCCATTGTTATTAATCAGTACAGCGGTATATATTTCGAATTGAAAGTCGGCAAGTATACTAAAAAAGAAAATTGGGAAAAGAAGTATAAGGAGCGTATCAACTTCTGGACAAAAAGGATGTTGGAAGATCCCACAGATTTTATCTCCGCAAGCTACCGTATACGATCTTACATCGACATAGGCGATTACGAGAATGCAGAACAGCTTTGTGCTTGTCTGCCAACGGACGTTAAAGTTCCTTTGATGGAGGAGATAAATAAAGCAAAGGCTGAGGGAGGTGGCGAAGATGGCAGTCCACATTGATGATCAAGCGCTTAAGGATGCCGCACGGGATATGTTTGAATTGAGGCGTCGAAATCAGCGTTTGAAAGAAAAACTTGAAAAGATGTTTCAAGATCTTACCTCTGCTTTAGATACCCCGGCAGGTCACGCGGTTCAATGGACGGGTAAGGACGTTTTGATCCAGCCTATTGATGATATGGGAAAGGTTCTCGAACACATGTCAGACACCTTAAATATCATCATTGGTCAAGGCAGTGAAACAAGAGGGACATACTATGATAAGTTATTCGACGAGTATGACGAGCTTGATCGAATCTTAAAAAACAAATCTACACATTAAGGAGGAAAGACAATGGCAATGGGTTCAGAAAGCAAAGTAGTTCTTGACAACGAAATGCAAAAAGCAAAGCAGGACTGTCAGACATTCCGCGGAGAGGTGGCTTCATTTGTGCAGGAGCTTGATACTACGATTAACACTCTCTTAAGTTCCGGTTTCAAAGGAGAAGCAGCTAATGGGTTTAAGGATTTCTACAATAAAAATATTGTAGCATTTTTCGCAAAAGGTGGAACTTTTGATCAGTACATTGGAATGTTTGATAAGGATGGCGAGGGGCTTTTTGATTCAATTGAAAAGACCTTGATAGGCGGCGAAGGTCTTGACCCGTCGCTTGGAGAAAACAATCGTAATATTGGACAGTCTTCTGACGGTCAGTAATGTGAAAGGAGTATTGATATGGCAATGTTCGTTGAAAATGCAGCCCTTGAAAACGCTAAAAAAGATATTGAAACCGCTGCATCTAAATTTAAAACTATGGGAACAAGTTTCCTTGAAACGCTTAACAGCACGCTTAGTACTTTCAGCGGAGAAACCAAAGATGTACTGATGCAGAAAAAGATTGGTACGTCCGGTTCGGAAGTTGAGGGAACTCTTTCGAATTTTCTCGAAAATCAGATTCCTAATCTTTTGAATGGTCTCGCGAGCCTTCTTGAGGGAAACAGAACAACTATTGACGACAGTGATCGCAAACTTGCTGAGGCCATCTCCGGTAATAGCGGCGGTTGATGATAATACTGCGGCATAAACGTTTTGCATACATATTAAGTTGGGATGGCACGGTTTTGCTGCGGATTGAAAACTTCTGCGCAAATAATCTGTGCCATTTCACGTTATGGAGGGATTTTAATGGACGGCATTAATGATTTGTGTTATGACGAGCATGTGAAATCGTATCAACGATATGTTTTGATTTCTTGGCTTGAGTCGGCGAAATCCGAACGTATAAAGGCTGTAAAAGATAAAATTAAAATCCATTCCGTAAAAGTTATGGTTCCTGAAAATGTATCTCAAATGGTGGAGATTCCCGAACAAACAGAGAAGGAGAATCTTGCGTTTCAAAGAAGATTTGCGGATATACCTATCGGCGTAGCGTTGCCCAAAGCCGTTGTCGTCGCAGAGCGAACGGAAGAAGAAAAGCAGTCTATTCGTCAAAAATTTGATATTGTTAAAGTAAATTCATTCATTCCTCAAACAGTAGAGATTGGAACGGAAGTAAACAAGATTGATTTTCCCGATATAAAGCTGCCTCGAATTACTAATATTGATTTTTCGGATATGCTTGAACATATTAGCGCAGATAAAACCAAAATAAGGAGGAGTTAAATTCGATGAAAAATAACGAATTGCTTCTGTCTGTTAAATTTGAAAAAGACAATAAAGAACTATCGCTTTTATTATATAAGGACATAACGCTCAAATCCCTCTTAGAGGCGGTTTATTACGGATTAAAGTCAAGCGATTCCGAACTTTTCGAGCAATTTAATGAATATGTAAAATCACATACTGAGATCGTTGTTCATTTTAGGGCTAAAAAAGAAGTTGAACTTATTAAAGTCGACAACAACATGGACAAAAAATTATTTGAATTAGGAATTGTAACAACAAGCTGCTTTGTTATTCCAAAAACAAATACCGTAACATTGACTTCATTGTTTCCCAAATATAACCAGCCGGCATTGTGTGACAATAAGACGTTAGAGTATAACATAAGCACAAGGAGAATCGCCGTCGCAGAGCCGTCAGTAATAGATATTCTTCCTGCCGGAGGCCTTCCTGCCAATAAAAAAAGAAGTTATCTTGATGTAATCGTTCCTACGTTCATTTCAATGGCTGCATTGTGCGGTAGCCGTTTGTTGCTCGCACTATTCAATGACAATGCAGCGGGATTCCCGATGATTGCAATGATGATGACAACGTCGATATCAACAATGGTTACTCAAAGTTATAATTTTGTTAAACAAGGAAAAGACGGCGAAAAGTCTATTAAGGAATGGAAGATAAATTACGAGCAGTACCTGACAAGAATTTGGGATCGTATTCTCGAATGGCAGAACAGCGACATCAATTATTTATGCACAACATATCCAAAGATCGATGAGTTGTTTGAACGCACGTCCAAGCTTGATCGCGCCATATTTGCGAGGTCGCAGAATGATATGGATTTCTTCAAAATATCATTGGGAGAGTCCGAGCAAGTTGCTCCTATGTTTGAAATAAAAAACGAAAAGAAAGACGAGATCGTATCGGAAATTGGGTTTGTCGTTCACAAAGACGACAAAAAAAGGAGAATAGAAATCATCATTCCTCCCGAGAAACGTGGGAAGAGCAACAAGAAAAGAGATGCTTTAATTGAAAAAACGGACGGATTATTATCGGAACTGCCCGATTATCTGGCGAACAAACAGTTTAAGTATTTGCAGGCCGAGAAAAGCGGACATAAGCCGCCTTTGGTCATTAATTTAAAGAACAGCGGTGCTCTCGGGTTGATTGAGCCAAGCACAAACTATTCGGAACAGTTTGTTGAACATATGGTCTTTGAGCTTGCCTATTATCATACCCCGGAGGATCTGCAGTTTGTTTTCTTTTTTAAAAGAGAATCCGACAGGCAAAAGCAAATAAAGGCTATCGCGAATTACAAAAATCTTCCTCATACAAACGAACTGTTTGAGGATGCGTCTCAATTCGTTTTTGACAAAGAAAGCGCTGCAACGGTTTTCGGTAAATTGCAAGCTATTATGGGCGAGCGAACAAAAGAAAAAAGTGAAGACGAGGATGAAGAAAACGCGGTTGAAGAACAGTATACGCAAATTATATGTGTCGTCTTTGACGACTATGATATTAAGGAAACAGGATTTTCAAAATATCTTCCCAAACCACCTGTCGAGGGTGAAGAATATGTTAATTCCAACGGACTGACATTTATATTTGTTTGCAGGCATCTTGCGCAACTCCCACGTTATTGCGGCAATATTATTGAGTTCACCGAATCGACGACTGAGCATGCAAAAGTCAGCAACAGATATAATATTCTTTCAAGAGAAACGTTAAACAGTCTCAGTAAAAGTGGAAAGAACGATGTCGGCACAACCGATGACATTGAGAATTTGATCGACTATAAAAAGTTTAACAATGATTATATTTTCTATGATCCGCACGTTGAACGTGGAATTAAGATATCCCATGATTACGAAAGAGCTTTCCGTCAGTTAAGTGCCATATATTACAGGCGCATCGCCGAAAACGGCAATGTGCCTTCTATGGTAACGCTTTTTGAAATGTACGGATACACTCCCGAAATGGTAAAGCAAAATCGGATTTTACCAAAAATCCTTGAAAATTGGGCTACAAATGACGTGACACGAAATCTTTCCGTTCCAATCGGAAAAAACGAACATGGCATTGTTTATCTTGATCTCTATGAAAAAGCCGACGGACCACATATGCTTGTCGCCGGGACGACAGGATCCGGTAAATCGGAAACTATCATCACATACCTTATCGGGTTGTGTATGAAGTTTTCTCCAACCTATTTAAATCTTATGCTTGTCGATATGAAGGGCGGCGGTTTTTCCAACAGACTGCAGTCTCTTCCCCATTGCGTCGGCGTGGTTGACGATACCACTGGCGAGAGCGAAGGAATTTCGGCGGTTTATATGCTGAAAAGATTCCTTGAGGTGCTGAACGCGGAAATTAAGCGCCGTAAAATTCTGCTTAACTCATTCGGCGTGGATAACGTTGACGCTTATATTCGTGCCGAAAGAACCATTTGGCAGATATTAACGGGTAAAGGTACGCCCGACGCCGAAAAGTCGTTAAATCTCAAACAGTCCGAACAATTGCGGGAAGCAAGACGTTCAGGAAAGATGCCGCAGGCACTTTCACATCTCGTTTTGGTCGTGGATGAATTTACGGAACTAAAACGTTTCAGCAGTGAAAGCGATGATATTGATTTCATTTCCGAAATAACGACCATTGCAAGAGTTGGCAGAACGCTCGGGTTTCATATTATTCTTGTATCCCAAAATATTGAGGGAGCAATTACCGATGATATTCGTATCAATTCCAAATCCAGGATTTGTTTAAAAGTCGCGACAAGAGCCGCGTCTAAGGAGATGCTTGACGGAAGAACGGACGCCGCGTCTCCCACAATGCCGGGAAATGGACGGGCATATCTGCTTGTAGGCACAGGAAGTAAATTTATGTATTTTCAGTCGGCTTACACGGGTGCCAACAAGGATGAAAACATCGAACCGATTGTAAAAGCAACGCAAGTTTTGCCTTGTGGTACATATAATACGGAATTTTACGTTTCAACCAAGAATAACTCGCGAATCAGACAAGCTTCAAGAAATGTTAATGAACACGATACGCAGTTAAGCTATATCGTGCAGACGATAGGGAATATAAAGGAAGCCAATGATAAAAAGGATTCTGATAATGCGTATTTTCGTATTCCCCGTGAAATATTTAAGCGTCCGCTCAAAAATATGACTCTTGACCCTACGGAGTGGAGGTGACCGAATTGACAACGGACAAAATGTTATGCGTTCTCGGTACGCAGGATATCCCTGTTATCCAAGATCAGCCAAAGTTTGTTGTGGATTTACTCGAATCAAACGTATTGCTCTATGGTGCTCCTATGAGCGGAAAAACCAACCTGATCAAACTGTTGGTTACAATTTTACATAAGCAATACCGTGAAAATAAAGAGCAGATTTTTATCCTTGATTTTGGCGGCGCATTAGCTGAATTTGAAGTCCTTCCTCTTGTCGCAGCTTATTTCGATAACGCAAATGAGGAATATGTTAAGCGTGTGTTTAAGCTTATGGAAGATCAGCTTAAAGACAATATCAAGCAGCTGAATGGAAAGAATTATCGCGCGGTTACAGAGAATCAACCTATTCACACAACGCTGTTTATTGACAATGTTAATGCGTTTCTTGATGAGCCGAGATACGGTGCGTACCAGGAAAAATTAGCAAAAATATGTCGCGATGGCTTGTCGAAAGGAATAACGGTTGTTATGACGGCAAGTTCAATAAAAGGAACCGCTTCATTTATGAACAGTTTCAAACAAAAGATAGCTTTAGAATTGCCCCAAGACAGTTATCTTGAAATATTTAACCATAAAGTTATTCCGGTGGGCAATGATCCGGGGCACGGTTTCGCAAATATAACCGTAAATACGGCGGATAACGCAGCTGCCTATCCTATGCAAACAGCATATGAATTGCAGCTGAATATCGCCGATAATATATCCGAATCGGAATTTCAGGCAAACATAGCAAAATACTTTCAAGGAAGGATTGTGAAAAAATACAAGCGATTTCCAGAAATATTGACCGAAACTCTCTATAATGATTTCACGGTTGAATCGGGAGAGCGGTTTGAGGCCACCGATAATTTGGTAAGCGTCGGTTTGGACTATATCGAATGTAAGCCTGTAAAAGTCGATTTCACAACGACAAAATGTATCGCTATATACGGTAAAAAGGGATTTGGGAAAACGAATCTTCTTAAGTTGCTTCTAAGGGGATTTATAAACAATCCCAATTATAATTTCGTGTTTTTTGATGACGGACGCGAACAACTTGAAAAGATCAGCGGTCTGGTTAGCACCTCTCGCAAAAAATACATTTCGGTTCACGAAGTGACAACGCTGCCATATAAGGACAAAGAAAAAAACACCTCAACGACTTTTAAAGAAGTCACATCAAAATTGTCGCCAATGCAGTTGTTTATTAAATATATTCATGAACAATATATGGATTTGACTCAGGTCAGAAGGATGAGCAATCCGGTTTTGTCCGAAATATATGGCGCGGGGATCGTCCTACCCTCTCATGCGGAAGAGTTTGAGAAGCAAAACACAGTATTTGTTCTTCAGAGCAAATTTTTATATGTAAACTCAACTGCTTCAAAGGACTTTATGGAAGTAATACTCCCGTCATTGGTCGCACGTGCGGACGAGATGAACTGGATGTTTATCTTCACTGATGTTAAGCCTATAAGCGACAGTGAGGCGAGAGATAATTTTCACACGACTATCGGTACGGCTTTTTTACTTGACAGTATCGCCGAATTTGTTGGCGAAAGAGGGGGAAAATCAATTTTTGGAACAATGGATGTCAAATCCCTTCAAGAGGATTATGCGCGGTGCGAGTTGGGTGATGGATTTTTCTATTCGATTGAAAAAGACGACGTGAAAAAAATCAAGTTAATTAAAAAGGAGGAAGAATAAATGTCTGATTTTGTTAAAGCCGATATAGGCAAGCTTGAAAATTTTCTGACTGAAAGCGAGAAGGTAATCAAGGAGTTTGGCGACATTCGTATAGAATTCGAACGAATAAATAATACGCTTCTTGCTGATTGGGACGGAGTGGGAAAGGCTTCCTACAAATCTGTATCCGATCATATTCTGGAAAAGGTCGGCGGTGTGCAGGATGTGCTGAATACCATTAATGATACCATTGTAAGAGATTTGGTTGAACAGTACAACGCGATTGATAAAGATTTGGGAGAATATAATCGAAAAGCCGGTGAACCCGAGGGGAGTGAGAACCAATGAATGAACGAGGGACAGGTGTATTTAGCTCGGTAAGCAGTACGTCGAACACATCCGAAGAATCAGTGACTGTTACCTTGACGTCTGTCGCCCCGAATTCTCGTGATACGATATATAATTTGATCTTTAAGGATTATGAAGAGGAGAAGGGCGAATGAACAGTTTAATCCGAGGAACGGAGTTTAACTATCAAATCGATACCGAATACGGTATAAATCGCGACGGATTTATTGCGGAGGGCACTGAAAGCATTGTGTTCAAGGGCGTAAAGCATGGAAACGATCTCAGATATTCCTGCGCGTTAAAATTTAAGCCAAAATCTCGTTTGTATGATTTTATGAACCGTGAATACAGGATACTCGAATCAATGCAGACCTGCCGTTCGGTTGTACGCGTACTGGACGTTATAGAGGATTTGGGTGATTTTTCCATGCCTTACAATGGCGGAGAAATTACTAACGAAAATTTCTTTTGTGTTGTGGAAGAATTTATTGATGGAGATTCTTTGCAGGATTATTGTATTAAGCAATGGTTTTGTTACGACCACAACGCCAATAAGTGGGATCGGAATTCGGTCGAATACTCGTATCGAGAAGTGGTTAAATTTCAGAATCAGATCATTCAATTTATGATCAACCTGTGTGAAATTATGAAATTTGTTTCCAATGTCAATGAAAGAAACGGCAAAATAAATCCCAATATGCCCATTATTCTTCATTGTGATATTAAACCCGAAAACATAATGGTTACCAAGCATGGCAACGAGCTTGTTCTGATCGACTTTGGCAGATCGCAAAGTATTATGGACGGACGGATATATCGGCATTACAACGACAGATCGGCTATGACATTTACCGCCGATTACAGCGATGTTCAATGGCAGGATGTTGGAAAAGCCAATTTTTATTCATACGGAACCGTAGGTTATGCTGCCCCGGAGTGTTACGCTTCTCCGAGCAAGGGGGAGTTTCC
>OIXH01002939.1_pt1 | contig 16021 bp, 19 predicted proteins | sample 1587741 | NCBI WGS metagenome assembly OIXH01 (sample SAMEA3888916, study PRJEB22519) | human gut metagenome | biome: human gut; feature: human-associated habitat; material: faeces | place: Denmark | collected 2011 | reverse complement strand
AGCCGCCGGGCGTTGCATCTCAGGCCGTTTTACGGTAGGCAGATGCCCATAACAGCGATTTTGCAAATCTCTAGACAAAGCCCGCGTGCCGCCCGTGGTCGGCGGCGTGGGAGAGACGCCCGCCTGTGTTTTGGGGGTCGGATGTTGCGCCGTCAGCGTCGCTTTCGGTAATTTCCTTGCTTCAAAGGGAGACTCGCAGTGAAGAAAACGTTTATTCTGCTGTTGGCAATCTGGCTTTGCGGCGTCTGCGGCGTGCAGGCCGCTCAGCTCAATAAGGTGGCGGCGGTGGTCAACGGTCAGGTCATCACCATGTTCGACCTGCAGAAAACGGCCCTGCCGGAGTTGGGGCGCGCCAGACTCAATCCCAATAACCCCGCGCAGGCCAAGGAAGTGGACAAGGTCTTCCGCAAAGTGTTGGACATGATGATCATGGACATCCTGCTGGGGCAGGAAGCCAAGCGTCTCAAGATCAGCGTTTCCCCCTCCGAGGTGGACAACGAGATCGCCAAGATGATGAAGGCCCGCAATCTGACCAAGCAGCAGTTTGAAGCCCAGCTCGCCCAGCAGAAGATCTCCATTGATGAAATCCGCCAGAACTTCGAAAAATCTCTGTTGCGCCAGAAAATCATGGGCATGGAAGTGGGCCGCAAGGTGGTGGTGACCCCCGCCGAAATCAAGGCATATTACGAAGCCCATAAAGACAATCTCTATGATCGCGGCGGCCTGCACATGGGCGTGCTGGTCTATGCGCCCAACGTCAATGCCAAATCCATCGCCGCCCAGATCAAATCCGGCAAGCTGAGTTTTGAGGAGGCGGCGGCCAAGTATTCCATCGCCCCCAACAAAGACAAGGGCGGCGACATGGGGCCCGTGGAATGGGACCGCCTGAATCCGGAATGGGAAGGGCGGCTCATCAAAATGAAACCCGGCGATGTGACCGACATTTTCGACCTGCAGGGCCGCAAGGCTCAAGTCCATTTGTTCCGGCCCGGCGGCGACAACGCGGAAAAACAGCTTACCCTGGAACAGGCCACTCCGCAGATCGACGCCATCCTGCGTCAGCCCAAGGCCATGGAGCGCTTTGAGGACTACACCAGCCAGCTGCGGAACAAAGCCGTTATCGACATCCGGCTGTAAGCCGCCGCGCCCCGCGCGGCGGACCATGCACGAGGCTTACATGACTTTAGAGGAACTGGGCGCGGCGTTGCGCGCCGAACGCGAAAAGCGCGGCCTGAGCATCGAAGATGTGGCCAATCATCTGAAAATCGGGGCCCGTCTTCTGCGCGCTCTGGAGGAAGGCGACGCCTCGTCTTTGCCCCATCTGGCATATGCCAAGGGCTTTATCCGTTCATATTCATCCTATCTCGGCATGGCCGCCGAGGAAGTGAACGAAGCCGTTTGCGCCTTGGGCGGCACGAGCCCGGCCGTACCCCAGCCCGTATACACGCCCGAGGAATCCCTGGCCCCCGGCCGAAGCCTGAAATGGCTGGGCGTGCTTATTGTGCTGGCCCTGGTGGCCGGAGGCGCGTATGTGGCTTGGCAACAGGGCGCTCTGGAAATTCTGAGCCGTCAGACGCGGCGTCTGGCCCAGCCCTCGCCGCCGTTGCAAACGCCGGATTCCGCCGAAAGCGTGCCGGGCAGGGAGACTTCCGCTCCGGCTGCGGATTCGGCTCAAACCCCGTCACAAACCCCGGCTGCCAAGTCCGAGGCTTTTGCCCCGGCGGCTTCTCCGTCTCCTGAGGCCGCGCCTGTGGCGGCTCCGGCTTCCGCCGCGTCTACCGCGTCCCCCGGCGGGGTGAATACGCCCTCATCCGCCCCAGCCCCGGCCACTGCCTGGGGGTTGAGTTCCACAACGGCCGCTCCGGCGCAGCCCGCGATCGGGCAGAACGCGACTCAGCCCGCCCAGCCGGCGGACGGCGCGCTGTCCCCCGGACAGCATAAGGTCATCATTACCGCCACGGAAGAATGCTGGATCCATTCCAATGCCGATAATACAGATACCCGGCAGTTCTCCCTGCGCAAGGGCGACACCTTTGCCCTGACCTTCACCAAAAGTCTGGAACTGAAGCTGGGCAATGCCGGCGGCGTGCGCATCCGCTACAACGGGGAGGACATGCCCGCGCCCGGCCAGTCCGGCCAGGTGCGGACCCTGACCTTCCCGCCCTCGGCCCGGCAGTGATGGAGTGGGCCGATCAGGCCGTGGTGCTGCGCATCGGGCATTTTCGCGAGTCTGATCTCTGGTTGAAACTGCTCTGCCGCGGGCGCGGCCTGCTGACATTGTTCGCTTTCGGCGGCAGCCGCAGCCGGCGGCGTTTCTGCGGCTGTCTGGACGTGCTGAACACCCTGCAATGCCGGGTCAAAACCTCGGGCAGGGAAAATTTTCTTAATCTGGAAGAGGCCGTGCTGCTGTCCGGGCCGCAGTGCCTGCGCGGCAACTGGCAGCGCATGGGGCTGGCCGCCAACTGCCTGCGCTTTGTGGAGGCTCTGGGCGTCAATGAGGAAGGCGCGGACGAAACCTTCGCCCTGGTGGAGGATCTGCGTCGCGTTCTGGAGGAAGAACCCCGCCTGCCGTCTTTGCTGCCGCTGTTTTTCCGTCTGCGTCTGGCCGGTGCCTTGGGTTTTGCGCCCAATCTGGGCCAGTGCGGCGCGTGCGGCGCGCCCCTGACCGACAGGACGCTGTTTGTGGTGGACGAGGGGCAGATGCGTTGCGCCGCCTGCCGGGCGCGGGAACCCGCCCTGGCCGCGCGCTACGGCGTGGAGCTTTCCATGGCGGGGCTTGACCTTTTACGCCGCGTGCAGCAAGAATTTCCCTCTGCCTGGCCGGTGGAGGATCTGCCGTCCATGGACCGCCGGGCCTGTGCCAGGGCTATTGACGGATTTGTGCAGTATCATCTGGGGTTGGCCTGGGAAGGCGGCTACTTCCGCCGCGTGTGAGGCAGCACTGAAAAGCGTCTTTTGTCCCCTGGGCCGCGTCAGAAGCCGTTCGCTGTCCAGGTCTGTACCGGAAGAGTACTATCCCTGGTCAGCAAACGGCTTCTTCCTTGCCAGGGAACAAAATCCATCTTTTCAGGGCTGCCTCAGCTTTTTGTTTTTTGTGGCGGCACAACAAAGGACAGCGCATGTACTTTCAGGATGTCATTCTTACCCTGCAAAATTACTGGGCAAGCCGGGGATGCGTCATTGAGCAGCCTTCGGGCGTGGAGTGCGGGGCCGGTACCTTCAATCCGAGCACGTTTTTGCGGGTTCTCGGTCCCGAACCCTGGAAGGTGGCCTATGTGGAGCCTTCGCGTCGCCCCACGGACGGCCGCTACGGCGAAAATCCCAACCGCCTGCAGCGCTATTTCCAGTTTCAGGTGGTTCTCAAGCCCTCGCCGGACAATGTGCAGGATCTCTATCTGCAAAGCCTGGAAGCGCTGGGCCTGAATCCGGGCCGCCACGACATCCGTTTTGTGGAGGACGACTGGGAGTCGCCCACCCTCGGCGCTTGGGGCCTGGGCTGGGAAGTCTGGCTCAACGGCATGGAGGTGAGCCAGTTCACCTACTTCCAGCAGGTGGGCGGCATTGACCTTTCGCCGATCAGCGTGGAGCTGACCTACGGCCTGGAACGCCTGACCATGTATCTGCAGGGCGTGGAATCGGTCTATGACCTGCGCTGGAACAAGGATGTGACCTACGGCCATATCTATCATCAGAACGAAGTGGAGCAGTCCAGGCACAACTTCGAAGCCAGCAACGCGGAAATGCTGTTGCGCCAGTTCAGCGACTTCGAGCGGGAGTGCAAAGCCATGCTGGAACTGGGGCTGCCCTGGCCCGCCTATGATTATTGCCTGAAATGCTCGCATACGTTCAACCTTCTGGACGCGCGCGGGGCCATTTCCATTACGGAGCGCACCGGCTACATCGGCCGGGTGCGTGCTCTGGCCGCGGGCGTGGCCCGTCTGTATGCGGCGCAGCGCGAGGAACTGGGCTATCCCATGCTCGACAACAAGGATGCGAGGTAAGGCATGGCGACCTTTGTGCTTGAAATCGGCAGCGAGGAACTGCCTTCCCGTTTTCTGGCCCCGGAAGAGGCGGAACTCCGGGCCCGCTTCAGCGCCGCCCTGGACGAGGCCGGTCTGGAATATGGCGCGGTGCGCGTCATGAGCACGCCGCGCCGGGCAGTGGCGCTGGTGGAGGATCTCAATCCCGTGCAGCGGGAAAAGGAAGAAGTGATTTCCGGACCTCCGGCGCGCGTGGCCTACGGGCCTGACGGCGCGCCCACCAAGGCCCTGGAGGGTTTCGCCCGCACCCACGGCCTAAGTGTGGCGGACGTCTTTCGCCTGGAAACGGAAAAAGGCGAATATGTGGCCGTGCGCAAGCGCACCGGCGGCGCGGCGGCCAAAGATCTGCTGGCCGGGATCTGCCCTGCCGTGATCACGTCCCTGCCGTTCGCCAAGCGCATGCGCTGGGGCGCGTATGCCTTGGCCTATGCCCGGCCCATCCACTGGATTCTGGCTCTGCTTGATGAGGAAGTGGTCCCCTTCGACCTCGGGCCCGTGGCTTCGGGCCGCGAAACCTGCGGCCACCGCGTGCACGGTTCCGGTCCCTTCAGCGTGGCCCATGCCGACGCCTATCTGGAAATTGCGGCTGATTCCTGCGCCGTGACCCTTGATCCGGCCCGGCGCCGTGCCGTCATCGTGGAAGGCGGCGACGCCCAGGCCGCGCGGGCCGGGGGCAGGGTCCTCTGGAACGACGGCCTGCTGGACGAGGTGCAGGGTCTGGCCGAGCATCCCGTGCCCCTGCTGGCGGATTTTGATCCCGCCTATCTGGAAGTGCCGCGTGAAGTGCTGCTGACCAGTATGGAAAGCCATCAGAAGAGCTTCGGCATTGAGGGGCCGGACGGCAAGCTCATGCCGCATTTTCTCACTGTGCTCAATCTGAGCCCCGAAGACATGGAAGTGGTCAAACACGGCTGGGAGCGCGTGCTGCGCGCCCGTCTGGACGATGCCCGCTTTTTCTGGCGCGCGGATCTGCGGGAGAATTTCGACCTCTGGCTGGAAAAGCTGGACCACGTCATCTTTATCGGCGCGTTGGGCAGCATGGGCGACAAAACCCGCCGCCTGGAGGCCCTCTGCCGTTGGCTGGCCGAGCGTTGTGCCCCTCGGCTGGGCGCGGACCTGACGGCGGAAGCCGCGCGGGCCGGACGGCTGTCCAAAGCGGACCTGGTTACCGGTCTGGTTGGCGAATTCGATACGCTTCAGGGCATCATGGGCGGCATCTATGCCGGGCAGAAGGGCGAAGCCCAGGCTGTGGCCGCCGCTCTGAAAGAGCAGTACCTGCCCGCCGGTCCGGATTCGCCGCTGCCGAAAAGCCCTGTGGGCGCGCTGCTCTCCCTGGCGGACAAGGCCGATACCCTTGTGGGCTGCTTCGGCCTGAACATGGTCCCCACCGGCGCGGCGGACCCCAATGGTCTGCGGCGTTGCGCGCTGGGCATCATCCGTATTCTGCTGGACTTCGGCCTTGACCTTGACGTGCGCGAGCTCTTCGCCAAGGCGCGGGAACTCTACGGCACACGGCAGTGGAAGTTGCCGCCGGACGAGGCTCTGGACAAACTCATGGAATTCTTCGCGGCCAGGCTGCGCAATTATTTCCTGAGCCGGGGCCAGGATACCCTGCTGGTGGACGCGGCGTTGAACGCTGGCGCGGCCCAGGTGCCCGACAGCGGCGCGCGCCTGGCGGCGCTGGCGGCCTTCAGCCGGGAACCGGGCTATGCCGAGGCCGTGCAGACCTTTAAGCGGGTGGCCAATATCGTGCGTAAGCAGGCCGCCGCAGAAACGCTGCCCGAGCATTGGGATGCGGCCCTGTTGCGCGAAGCGCCGGAAAAGGCTCTGGCCGAGACCCTGGAAACCTTGCTGCCCCGTCTGGACGCATTCCGGGCTTCCGGCGATCACGGCGCGGCTCTGGCGACCCTCAGAGAGGTGCGCCCGGCTGTGGACGCCTTTTTTGACGGCGTGATGGTCATGTGCGAAGACGCGGCCTTGCGCCGCAACCGCCTGGCCATGCTCCAGGCCTTGGGATCGCGCTTCGCCCGGCTGGCCGATTTCGCGGCCTTGCAGTTGTAAATGGCGCCGGCGACGGCAAAATTGCTTGACAGGCAGCGAGGCTTGCGCTAATAACGCTGATTCACAACATCTCTGTTGCTGTCATCCGGCGGCAGTGCCGCTGATCCGGGATCATGGCTTGCGCGGGCAAGCCCAACATAGTGGAGGAATACCGTGGCCAACCATAAGTCAGCCATCAAACGTCACAAACAGAGCCTCAACAGGGCCGCCCGCAACCGTGCCGCCCGTACCCGCGTGAAAAGCGCCATCAAGGACGTGCGCGCCGCCATCCAGGGCAAGGACAAGAGCTTGGCCGACAACGCCCTGACTCTCGCCACTTCCGTGTTGGCCAAGGCCGCCGGAAAGGGTGCTCTGCATTGGAAAAAGGCCGCGCGTAAGATCTCGCGTCTGGCCCGCGCCGTTAACGGCATTGAAGCTGAATAAAACGGTGTAATGTCTTTTGCCGTTTGTCTTCGGACTTTCGGCAGGGCATGGTTTATGTGGATGCCGCCAAGGCGGTAATAGATTTGAAAATTTATCCGGCATGCAAGCAAAAATAGTTACAAAAAATTCTTGACGAAGCATGCCGCTTAGTATAGTTTCCTTTGTTACGCGCTCGTAGCTCAGCTGGATAGAGCAACAGGCTACGAACCTGTAGGTCAGGAGTTCGAATCTCTTCGGGCGCACCATAGATTTCAGCAGGTTACATCTTTTTCAGATGTAACCTGCTTTTTGTTTGGTGACCGTTTGGTGACCAAGCTCCGCACAATATTCCTTTCTCTTCTTCCCCATCTCTGCCGGAGGGCCGCGTAATGCAGCCCTCCACCTCTCATACCTACCGCTCCTTCCTCGAAGCCAAGCTGGCCATTTCGCGACATTCCGGCTTTACCGTCCCGGCAGATGCCATCCACCCCATGCTGAAGCCGCACCAGCGCGATATCGTGCGCTGGGCGCTGCTGGGGGGCCGTCGCGCAGTGTTCGCGGCCTTCGGCCTGGGCAAGTCGTTCATGCAACTTGAAATCATGCGCCAGATCTCTTGGAAGGAGGGCGGCCGCCAGCTCATCATCGCCCCTCTGGGCGTGCGGCAGGAGTTCAGGGCCGACGCCGCCAAATTGGGCATGGGCCTTGCCTTCATCCGGCGTGACGAGGAAATCAGCGGCCCGGGCCTGTACCTCACCAATTACGAATCCGTGCGCGACGGCCGCCTGCATGTGGACCAGTTCAATGCCGCGTCCTTGGACGAAGCCAGCGTGCTGCGCTCTTTCGGCAGCCTGACCTATCAGACCTTTCTTACGCTCTTTGACGCCGTGAAGTTCCGCTTTGTGGCCACGGCCACGCCCAGCCCCAACCGTTACAAGGAGCTGATCCACTACGCCGGTTTTCTGGGCGTCATGGATACCGGCCAGGCCCTGACCCGCTTTTTCAAGCGTGACAGCACCAAGGCCAACCATCTGACCCTGTACCCGCATATGGAGCGCGAGTTCTGGCTGTGGGTCAACTCCTGGGCCGTATCCCTGCAAAAGCCGTCCGATCTGGGCTACTCCGATGAGGGATATGATCTGCCCAGGCTCCACGTCCATTGCCACAAGGTGGCGACGGGCCTGCCGCAGGCCTGCGACAAGCACGGCCAGTTGCAGCTTGTGGACAACGCGGCCATGGGCCTGCAGGCGGCCAGTCGGGTCAAGCGTAACAGTCTGCCCGCGCGCATAGCCAAGATGCGGGACATTCTCGACGCCGCACCCGGCGAGCACTGCATCATCTGGCATGACCAGGAGGCCGAGCGCCACGCCATCAGGCAGGCCGTGCCGACTGTGGTGGACATCCACGGCGGCATGGATCTGGACGAGCGCGAAAACCGGGTTGTGGACTTCTCCAACGGTGACTTCCCCCTGTTCGCCAGCAAGCCGGTCCTTTCCGGCTCGGGCTGCAATTTCCAGCGCCACTGCCGTATGGCCATCTTTCTGGGCATCGGCTTCAAGTTCAACGACTTCATTCAGGCCATCCACCGCATTCACCGCTTCCTGCAGGAGCGGGAATGCCACATTCATATCATTTACGCCGATGCCGAGGCCCAGGTGCTGGAAGCCCTGCAAGCCAAATGGCGGCGGCATGAGGAGATGGTGAAGCGCATGAGCGAGATCATCAAACAATACGGCCTGTCCGCCGCCGGGATGGCGGAGGAGTTGCGCCGGTCCATCGGCGTGGAGCGTATAGAGGTGCGGGGGCAGCACTTCACGGCGGTCAACAATGACTGTGTGGAGGAAACCCGCCGCATGTCGGAGAACTCCGCAGGCCTGATCTGCACATCCATTCCGTTCAGCAATCATTACGAATACACGCCGTCGGTCAACGACTTCGGGCATACCGACGACAATGCCCACTTCTGGGCGCAGATGGACTTCCTTACGCCGGAACTGCTGCGCGTGCTGCAACCGGGCCGGATATACGCCTGCCACGTCAAGGACCGGATTCTGTTCGGCAACGTCACCGGCGCTGGCGCGCCCACCGTCAGCCCTTTCCACGCCGAGGCCATCTTTCACGGCATCCGGCACGGATTCCATTACATGGGCATGATCACCGTGGTGACGGACGTGGTGCGCGAGAACAATCAGACCTACCGTCTTGGCTGGAGCGAGCAGTGCAAGGACGGCACCAAAATGGGTGTGGGCAGCCCCGAATACATACTGCTGTTCCGCAAACCGCAGAGCGACCGCAGCCGCGGCTATGCCGACGAGCCGGTCGGCAAGGGCAAGAACGAATACAGCCGGGCCCGCTGGCAGATAGACGCGCACGCCTTCTGGCGGAGCAGCGGCAACCGTCTGATGACCGCCGATGAAATGGCGACCCTCACGCCCGACGTGCTGGCCGGTTATTTTACCAAGGCCAGTCTGGCGGACATTTACGACTATGAGGAGCATGTGCGCATCGGCGAGCGCCTGGACGCCAAGGGCGCGCTGCCGTGTACATTCATGGCCCTGGCTCCGGGCAGTCATTCGGAATGGGTCTGGCATGACGTCACGCGCATGCGCACGCTCAACGGCAAGCAGGCGCAGCGTGGCCTGCAACAACATGTCTGCCCTCTGCAATTCGACATCGTTGATCGCATCATCAACCGCTACAGCAATCCCGGCGAACTTGTCTATGATCCCTTCGGGGGCCTGATGACCGTGCCCTACCGGGCCGTGACGCTGGGCCGCCGGGGATGCGGCTGCGAACTCAACGCCGGGTATTTTCTGGACGGCGTGAAATACCTGCGCGCCGCCGAACAGGACGTCTCCGCGCCGAGCCTTTTTGACCTGTGCGACGTGGAACATACGCGGGGAGCGGCATGACTCCCCTGCAAATCCTGCGCATGTATCCCGACGTTACCGTCAGCGCCCGGCCGGACGGATCAGTGGAGTTGCACGACCCGCAGCGCCGTCCGGCCCTGGCAGCCTATGTGCGTGCGCGCAAGGCGGAAATCCTGGAGGAACTTTCCAAAAAAAGGGCCAAGGCCGGCGCCAAAACCAGGGCCGCATCCGGAAAAGCGGGGCAAAAACATGAGTGAAAAACGCAAAAAAACCGCATCATTTTGCCTCAAATCAGAGGCAGGCGGCAGCAAGGCGGAGCTTTTCGACGCAGAGCAGTGGGAGGACGGCCCGCGCGGCGCGGTGCGCGTCCGTCTTAACGGGCGATGGCTTGACGGCCCGGACGGCAGCAGTCTGTATCTCGACGCCCGAGGCGTGGCCGACATCATCATAAAGCTGCTCATGGAAGGCGGCCTTCCCACGCCGCCGGAGAAACCCGCCTACACCAAGGGGCAGTCCGTTGTTCTCCCCGTCGGCCCCCGCGACGGCGGCATGCCCATGCTCACGGAACAGGGGCATGTCATGAATCCCGAACCATTCCTGGGGTACGACAGCCGCTGGTATGTGCTTGTCCATGGCGCGCAGAATTCATTCTGCCTGATGCCCTGTGAGAGTATTGTGGACTATTCAGCCGCCCGCAGGGCTGTGGAGGAAGCATGCCCGAAGAACTGAAGCCGTGCCCGGCGTGCGGAGCAGACACCATAGAAGCCTATTCCATTAAAGGCACTTATCAAGCTGCCTGCTGGAATTGTCATATGCGCGGCCCGCGAAAGGTTGAGAAATCCGCAGCTATTGCCGCATGGAATTCGCTTCATATCACCCCGCACATCACCCCCAACGACGTGGACTGCAAGGGCTGTCCCGAACGCAGGCCGGGAATCGTGTGGAGCTGCGAACCTCCCAGTGTGCCGGGCCTATATTTCCAAAGATGGAATTGGGGCGATCACTGGGGGGAACCAGATATCTTAGATGTTGGACAGAGTTCCATCGGCAGGATCATAAAAAGTGCCGACCGCCAGTGGGCCGGTCCCATCCCCATGCCTCAGGAGCACGCAAAATGAGCATCGACGCAACCCGCTGGGCGTGGCAGCAGCGCCATATCACCACGACGCAGAAAATTCTGCTTCTGTCCATGGCCGACCGGGCGGGCGAGGATCACACCTGCTGGCCGTCGCTGGCGCGCCTCTGCGCGGACACGGGCCTTTCCGACCGGGCCGTGCAGAAGGCCATGACGGATCTGGAGGCCCTGGGCCTTGTTCGCCGCCTGCCCGCATGCGGCAAGGTCAATACCTACAAACTCCTGGGCGTGCAGGGCAGGGAAAGCGCGCCATCCGCACCCTCGAAGGCGTTGCGCCCACGAACCACGTTCACCCCCGAACAGGATGCGCCCCCGAACGAGGTTCGCCCCACCCCCGAATCTGGTTCACCCCTCCCCCGAACCACGTTCACTCCACCCCCGAACCTGGTTCGGGGAGAATCTCTAAGAGAACCTGTCAAGAATCTCCCAGAGAAAGAGCGCGCGCCCGCGCGTCCGCCCGTTCGCTCCGTCAGGGTGGGGGAGGATGAACCCAAACAGCGCCACGGCGAATACGGCAACGTCCTGCTCACGGAAGCGGAGTTGGACAGACTGCGCCGGGACTACGGCCCTGACGCCACGGACGAGGCCGTCGCCCTGCTGGACCAGCACCTGGGAGCCAGCAGAAAGCGCGACCCGTACAAATCCCACTACCTGGCCATGCGCAAATGGGTTTTCGACGCCGTGGCGGAGCGCCGCCAAAAGCAGCGCCGGGCCGGGGCGCGGCCTTGACGAACTCACGGCGCAATTTCAGGGCGCCGGAGCGGGAGGCGCGCAATGACCCGCCCGGAGTTCGACGCGGCCGTCAGAAAAGTCTGCGCGGCCTTCGTCTTTCCCGAACCCGAGGACGCGACCCTGCACGTCTGGCATCAGGTGGCCGGGCATATGCCGCTGCCGGCGTCGGCATGGGTGGTCAACGAGTTCATCCGCCGCACTGCCCGCATGACGCGCGGCACAAATCTGGGGTATGAACTCAACGCCCTGTACGAGGAATATAAAAAGGCGCAGCAGGCGGAGCGTTTCAGGGCTACAAGCGGCAAGCCGCAAGAGGGCTGCCAGGACTGCACGCCCGGTTTTCCCGGCTGGATCCGCGTCCATGTCCACGCGCACGGCAACGAGGGCGAATGCGTCCAGCTCTTCCGCTGCGCCTGCAACACGGACCCGCGCTTTCAGCGCTTCCAGGCCTGGACGCGCGACCGGATCAGCAACTTTCCGCACATGGAGGTTCTGCCGTGAGAGGCTGCCGCCCCCTCAGCATCAAGGAATCCGCGGCCATGTTCCGGGCCTATTCCGGCCGATACCGGCTGCGCAACCAGGCCCTGCACATGCTTTGCGTCACCACGGGCCTGCGCGTCAGCGAGGCCCTGTCCCTGCGCGTGGCCGGCGTGATGAAAAAGGGCAGTGTCGTGCGCCGGGTGCGGATAGCCAGGGCGTCAATCAAACGGGCCCTGGCCGGGCGTACCATTGACCTGACCGCCCCGGCGCGCGCGGCCATCGCCCGGCAGGTGCAATGGCTTCTGGAAAACGGGCATCTCGGCCGCCGGCAATTTTTGTTCCGCAGCCAGATGGGCGACCGGGCCATCACCCGCGCCGAAGCCTGGCATATTTTCAACCAGGCCGCGCGCGCCGCCGGACTGGACGAGGATCTGGGCGCGCTGGGCACGCATTCCTGGCGCAAGACCTACGCCGAGCAGGCCAACAGCTTCTTCATCCGCGAGTTCCGACGCGGGGCCAATATAAATCCCATGCTGGAAACCTCGCGCGCCCTGGGCCACAAGAGCATTGAAAGCACGGAAAAATATCTGTCGTTCAAGCTGGGCTGCCAGCAGTCGGCCCTGCGGCATATGGAGGCTGTGCACAGCTATGGAATGGCTTAAGATATCGGAAGTGGCGAAAATCCTTTCCATAAGCGAGAAGAGCGTCCGCCGCCTGATCAATACGCAAAAACTCCGGGCAAAGAACATGTCCACGGGACAGAAAAAGCCGCAGTGGCGGATACATGTGCAGTGGCTGGAAGAGTTCAAGGAAAACATTCCGATACAGGAATAGTCTTGCACGAAAGAGGATGCGGGAGCGGGGCGACCCGCTCTTTTTTTTATCCTTGCATCCTCCCGCCAATTTCTTTTTTCGGAAACAGAAATGTACCTGGAAGATAGCGTAAAATTGATTGTAATATATTGAAATTAAAAGATAACAGTTGTGAAAAAAAGAAATTCGCAGGGGAAGGACGCGCCCCGATGCGTCCCAACGCGCCCGCATGCGCCCCCAAGCGTCCGCATGGACCGGAAGCAAGAAGTTTATGGATTATGTCAAACTTGGAAAACAGGGGCGCATTCGAAAACGTGTCAACAACTTTCCGGCTCAAAAAATGTGGAATCTTGCGCCCTGATCTGCCCTGACGCGCCCTCATGGTCCGGAAGCATGACACTTTGCAAAAACAGGCCGAAAACCCGTGCTATGTTCCGTGGAAAGCAGGAGCGCAGCAGATGCCCGTTCATACCGGTTTTATCAGTGCCTTTCTGACCCGCATGGAAGAGCGGCATACTGTCGCCTACATCCCGTGCGGACGGAAGAACTTCGACGGTCACAACAAAGCGGCCGACTGCGGCGAACCCGTCGGCCAGTCCGGCGTGACCATCGGCGCGGGCCTGGACCTGGGGCAGCAGGGTGAAGCCGATCTGCGCCGCATGGGTCTGGATTCGGAACTCATCGGCATTTTCCGCCCCTACCTCGGCAAGAAGCGGCAGGACGCCGTGGCCGCCTTGGGCAACGCCCCCCTGGCCATCAACGAATCACAGTGCGACGCCGTGAACCGCGCCGTGCATGGCGACTACATCCGCCGCGCCGCCGACCTCTATGACCGGAACACCAAGGGCCTGCCCTTCGCCGAACTTCCGCAAGAGGCGCAGGCCGTCATTGTCTCCCTGTTCTACCAGCTCGGCAGCCCGTTTCCCTCCAGAAGTCACACCGGCTATCCGGCGCTCTACGGGCATCTCTGCCGGGGCTACTGGCAGGCCGCCGCCCTGGAGCTGAAAACGGGCTTCAAAAAATACGCGTGTCGCCGCCGTCAGGAGGGCGAACTCCTGGAGGGGAGTATCTGATGTTCGGCCTGATCAAGTCCCTGTTCGGCCTGGGCGGCAAGGCGCTGGACAAGGTTTTTCCGGACCGGGCCGCCAGCCGCGAGGCGCAGGCGCGCATCAACGAGGCCGAGGTCAACGGCGCTCCGGCTTCCCGCCTGCGGCTCTGGCGTTCCTTCCTGGGCTGGGTGCTCTCCGTCGCCTTTCTCTGGGAACTGCTGCGCCCGGTCATCCTGCACTACATCCCGGATGCCGACCTGCCGCCCAGCATGATCAAGGAGATCACCACGCTTCTGCTGGGCATGCTGGGCCTGGGCTTCTGAGATGAGCGCCACGGCCGAAGAGCGCCTGGCCCGCATCGAGGCCCAGCTCGCCGGGCTCAACCAGCGCCTGGACGAGGTGGTCATCAGCCAGCTCAAGGATCACGGCAAGCGCCTGGCCGCCCTGGAGCGGCGGCAGGTCTGGATCGGCGGCTGGATCGCCGGGGCCGGGGCTGCGGGTTCGGCTCTGACGTATTTGATCAAATTTCTGGGAAATCTGTGACGGACCGCTGTTGTGGCGGAATCCCCTGTTGAAAATCCAACCATGCAAGGAGCCTTACATGTCTCAAACCAATGATTGCATTTGCACGCCTCCCGCTGTGGAAATTCCCGTGTACGGCCTGAAGCTCTCTCTGGACGAGCAGGCCCTGAAGAGTCTCCAGAGTCCTCCCGTGATCGGTGCGGGCATGCCCGTGGGTGCCATTCTGCTGCTGCCCTTCCGCAAGGACGAGTTGCCGGTGGGCTGGCATTTCTGCAACGGCGCGGCGGTTTCGCTCGATTCCGCCCAGGGGAGGGCCCTGAACGCCCTTCCCGCGGGTTACAAGGCGGACTGGGGCATCACAACGCTGGACGGCGCCATCACCTTGCCCAACCTGTTCAGCGAAGACGGGCGCGGCTGCTTTTTGCGGCCCGTGGACGGTCTGACGCGGCAGGTGGGCGCGCTGGAAGGGGACGCCATCCGGAATATTACGGGACGCTTTATAGCTACCTCATATGAACGCCTTCCCCCAAATAATTCCTTTGTCGGTGAAGGTTGCCTGTATCAGATCGCGAAACGGCATGGTTGCAATATTGGAGGAGGAGATTCCGGCGGTAGCTTCGAATACGGTGTCAATGCTTCCCTTGTTGTGCCCACGGCCGAGGAAAACCGTCCCTTGAACCTGGGCATGACGCCCGCCGTGTATCTCGGCGTGTAGAAAAGGACGCCGCGCGGTTTTGAGTGACATCAGATATCTCTGCTGTCGCCATCCGTAAGCAGGAAAAGCCTGCTAACGGCTGCCGCATCTCTGCTGTCGCCCCCATATAAACAGAGGAGAAAAACAATGAGCCAGACTGAACAACATTGCGCCTGCAACCATCCCGAGCTGGTCATGCTGCCCGTGCGCGGCTTCGGCCTTGCCGTGGACCCCAGCGGCCTTGCGCCCGCGCCCGTCCCGGCGCTCGGCTGCCGCGAGCGGGTCGATCAGGACATGCACATCTACGTCAACGGCAATCTGAGCGAGTCCGGCGACGGCCTGAGCCCGGAAACGGCGGTGAAGAGCTATGCGGATGCCGTGCTGGCCCTGTCGCGTTATGACGGTTGCAACACGCATGCCGCGCACTTCCATTTCGCGGATCTGGACGGCGCGGATGACGCGTATCCGGATCTCGGCGTTTTCCCTCACAACTATGCCACATTCCGTACGCTGGCCATTGCCGGAGTTTCCCATGAAACGACCAATCTTGGAACGTGCATCGTTCATCCCGGTTGTGAAGTCTATATTTCGGATGCTTGTCTGACATGCGCGCGCAATTTTTCTTCATTCGTTCAGCTTCGCAACAATATTTCCTTTAATCCAAGAAATCAGAAATACGCCATAATGAGCCAATATGGCGGAATTATTTTCTGCGCGGTGGACAGCGAAATATATTTCCATTCCGGAACATATGCTTCTTGCGTGTTTGCCATGCACTCCATGGTGTCTAACAGTGGGAGATGCAAATTTCATACTCTGGGGCCTGTTTCCGTGGAAACAGGTTTTTTGTGCGGCACCCGCAACGCCGCGATCAACTTCACCGAGGCGGTGGACTATACAAACTGCACGGCGGTCAGCGGCATGAAATATTACGCCAATTTTCTCTCAAACATTTACACCGGCGGAAAAACGCTGCCGGGAAGCCTGGATGGACAGGTCTATAACGGCAGCATCTACGCCTGATTCCCCGAAATCCCCCAAGGCGGGCGGGAATCTTCCCCGTCCGCCGCATGCATCCCCCAACGACAAAGGAGAAAAACAATGAGCCGGACTGAACAGCACTGCGCCTGCAACCATCCCGAGCTTGTCAGGCTGCCCGTGCACGGCCTTACCCTGGAGGTAGATACCAGCGGCCTTGTGCCCGCGCCCGGCCCGGCGTTGGCCTG
>OIXH01002938.1_pt1 | contig 16027 bp, 11 predicted proteins | sample 1587741 | NCBI WGS metagenome assembly OIXH01 (sample SAMEA3888916, study PRJEB22519) | human gut metagenome | biome: human gut; feature: human-associated habitat; material: faeces | place: Denmark | collected 2011 | reverse complement strand
GTGGTCGGAAACGGTTCCCCCTGCGTGGTGGGCGGTCATGCCTACGAGATGAAGAAGGGGCAGCGGTTCATCAGCAACTCTGCCATCGCTTCCATGGGCTATGACCTTCCGGCGGCCATCGGTGCCTGTCTGGCAGACCATACAAAGGATATCATCCTGGTGACCGGCGACGGCAGCATCCAGATGAACCTGCAGGAGCTGCAGACCATCATCCACAACCATCTGCCCATTAAGATCTTCCTGATCAACAACGGCGGCTATCATTCCATCCGCCAGACCCAGAAGACCCACTTCCATGAGCCGTTAGTGGGAATCGGCGTGGACAGCCACGACTTAAGCTTCCCGAGTATGGAGAAGCTTGCATGGGCATACGGTTATCCGTATGTGGCAGCCCACCACAACAGTGAGCTCGGCGAGGCGGTCGAGAAGACACTTGCCATGGACGGTCCGGTGATCTGTGAGATCTTCGTGGATATGAAACAGGGCTTCGAGCCGAAGGCAGCCGCAAAGATGCTGCCGGACGGAACCATGGTATCCGTACCGCTCGAGGATCTGGCTCCGTTCCTTCCGGAGGAAGAGCTGAAGGAAAATATGATTATTCCGTTAGTAGAGAATAAATAAGAAGGTTCAGTGTGCCTGGGACATGGAACTTAGAAGAAAATGCAAGATGGTTAAGAAAATTCCTACCCGTACACAGTAACATCATGTACAATATACTGGCAACCGGGAATAAGATGGATGATTGATCAGTGTTAAATGAGGAAAGGGGCAGCAGAATATGAATATCATCATGACAGGTTCGACGAGCTTTGTCGGCGCGGCAACGGTGCGGGGACTCTTACGGAGAGGGCACACGGTGACCGCCATTGTGCGCCCCAAATCCTCAAAACTTGATACGATCCTTGAGGGAAATGAGGAGGCACTTTTATCCGGGCGTCTTCTCGTGACGGAAAACGATCTTTCCGAGCCGGAAAAACTTTTAGAAAAAGTGACAAAACCGCAGGATGTGTTCTGCCATTTCGGCTGGGGAGGATCCGGGAGCGCGTCAAGAACGGACAAGGCGCTTCAGGAGAAGAATATGGAGATCTCTCTGGAGACGGTCCGGACAGCGGAAGCTCTGGGATGCAGCAAGTTCCTGTTTTCAGGCTCTCAGGCGGAGTATGGAATGCATCGGGATCTGATCACGGAAGAAACGGTCTGTGAGCCGAAATCCCTGTATGGTGAGGCGAAACTTGCCATGAGGGAAAAAGGAGAAAAACTCTGTAGTGAGCTCGGACTGCGCTACATCCATGCCAGGATCTTCAGCGCCTACGGACCCGGAGACCACCCGTGGACTCTGGTGGAGTCCTGTCTGGATGCGTTTCTGGACAATAAGGAAATATCTCTCGGTGCCTGCACCCAGAATTGGAATTTCCTCTATATCGACGATCTGGCGAGAGGAATGGCGGCGCTCTGCGAAGCTCCGGAAAGCGCGTTTGAGAAGATTTCCAATCCGGTCTTCAACTTTGGAGGTGCGGAGACGAAAGTATTAAAGGAATTCGTGGAGGAGATCCATGAACTCTGCGGCGGACAGGGCAAGAGCCAATACAACACCCGCGGGGAGAACGCCGAAGGTCTGATCAATCTGATGCCGTCGATCGAAAAGCTGAAGACCGTGACAGGCTGGAATCCGGAGGTCGATTTCAAGACCGGAATTACAAGGATGATCGCGCTCAGAAAGAGAACCATTTAACTGAACATGAAAGTAATTCTGGGTCGGCAGAGAGGGCAGCAATCAGTTGAAAATGCAGACCGATCACAGACTGGGAAAAAATGCCGCGAAATACGTCGAGTATTGACAAAACAGAAAAAATGGTTACAATGATAAAAGTTAAAGAATAGGCAACAATTTAGAAAAAAGTTCAGCAGATCGGCGCCCGCCGCACTGTTGAAAGAAACTGAAAGAGGTGCCCGAAGGTACCCGTCAGGTAAAATTTAAGGAAGAAGAAAATATAACATGAAAAAAATCAGCGTTTTGATTCCATGCTATAACGAGGAGGAGAATGTCGTTCCGATCAGCGAAGCGGTCATCGGCATTATCACAAAAGAACTGCCTCAGTACGACTATGAGCTGGTCTTCATCGACAACGACTCCACCGATAAGACGAGAGAACTGCTCCGCATGCTCTGCGCGAAGAATCCGAAGATCAAGGCGATCTTCAACGCGAGAAACTTTGGACAGTTCAATTCTCCGTATTATGGAATCCTTCAGGTAACCGGTGACTGCGTGATCTCCATGGTGGCGGATTTCCAGGATCCGGTGGAACTGATTCCGAAGTATGTCCACGAGTGGGAGAATGGCTATAAGATCGTCATCGGAATCAAGACGAGCAGCAAAGAGAACCCGGTGATGTACTGGCTCAGAAGCTGCTACTACAAACTGATCCGGAAATTATCCGACGTGGAGCAGATCGAGCACTTTACAGGATCCGGACTCTACGACAGACAGTTTATCGAGGTCTTAAGAAACTTAAACGATCCGACCCCGTTCCTTCGCGGAATCGTTGCGGAGTTAGGCTTTAAGAGAAAAGAGATCCCGTACGAGCAGCCGAAGCGCCGCGCGGGAAAGACCCACAATAACTTCTATAAATTATATGACGCGGCAATGCTCAGCTTTACATCTTACACAAAAGCGGGCCTGCGCCTGGCAACCTTTTTCGGCGCCTTCTGCGGCGGCATGAGCTTTATCGTAGCAGTCATATATCTGATCATGAAACTCTTATACTGGGACCGTTTTATGGCAGGTATGGCACCGCTTCTCATCGGAATGTGCTTTCTTGGTTCTGTCCAGATCTTCTTTATCGGCCTGCTTGGCGAGTATATCATGAGCATCAATACCCGTGTGATGCATCGCCCGCTCGTTGTGGAGGAGGAGCGCATCAATTTTGATACACCGGCCGGTGCACAGGAGGAAGTATGAAGTACAGTGTTGAAGTGATGAGAGTCCGGGAGCAGACGATCCAGTTAAATGGCTGGGCTGTTGAGAGCGCCCCGGATTCCGTGATCACCTACCGGGTCGAGGATGAAGCGGGACAGCCGGTGAAGGCAAAGATCGTTCCGACGAGAAGAGATGACGTGAGCCAGATCTATTATAAGAAGATCATCGACCGTGATCTCGGATTTGATATCCGTTTTCCGTATGAACATGGAAAGAATTATTATCTTGTGATCTGCGGCGAGAAGAAGACGACCCGTGTGAAATACAGCGATATGACGATCCGCAGAAAAACCGGCGCGGCAAACCGCAAGGTACAGAAGCTCATGAACCTTATGAACATGGAGACAGTCCATGTTGCCTGGGACTTCTTAAAGGAAAATGGTCTGAAAGCCCTGATCTTAAAATCCAAGCACAAGATCCAGGGGATCGATGACGATTACGACTACGCAGAATGGTGGAACCTCACGAAACCGTCAGAGGAAGAGCTGGAAGAGCAGAAGAAAAAGACGTTCGGCTATATGCCGAAATTTTCGATCGTGATCCCGGTCTATAAGACTCCGGAGAAATTCCTGAAGGAAATGCTGGACTCCATCGTGGAGCAGACCTACGCGAACTGGGAACTCTGCATCGCGGACGGCAGCCCGGCGGGTGAGAGTGTCGAGAATGTTTTAAAGAAATATGCGGAGAAAGACGCGAGGATCCGCTATCAGGTACTGGGGGAAAACCGCGGTATCTCCGGAAATACGAATGCCGCCCTTGAGATGGCGGAAGGTGATTTCATTGTTCTTGCGGATCATGATGACCGTCTGACACCGAACGCGCTCTTTGAGTGCGCGAAAAAACTGAATGAGAATGAAAACTGCGATGTCCTCTATTCCGATGAGGACAAGCTTGACATGGATGGAGATGAACTGTTCGACCCGCATTTTAAGCCGGATTTTAATCCGGATCTTTTGACGAGCGTCAACTATATCTGCCATCTGTTTGTGGTGAAAAAAGAACTGCTCGATAAAGTCGGCGGTTTTCGGGCGGAATATGACGGAGCCCAGGATTACGACTTTATTTTCCGCTGTACGGAGAACGCAAAGCAGATCTGTCACATCCCGAAGGTGCTCTATCACTGGCGCTGCCACCCGAATTCCACGGCAAGCAACCCGGAGAGCAAGCTTTATGCCTTCACAGCCGGTTCCCGTGCCATCATGGACCACTATAAGAGAGTGGGAATTGAGGCAGAAAAGGTGGAAAAGGGCGTGGATTACGGGATCTATCACACGACGTTTAAGATCAAGGATGATCCGCTTGTGTCCGTAATTATCCCGAACAAGGACCACACCGTGGACCTCGATAACTGCATCCGCCCGATGCTGACGGAGGGAACCTATAAGAATCTGGAGTTCGTCATTGTGGAGAACAACAGTACAGAGCAGGCGACCTGGGATTACTACGAGAAGATCCAGAAGGAATTCCCGAATGTGCACGTTGTCCGCTGGGAAAGAGAGTTCAACTACTCCGCGATCAACAACTTCGGCGTACAGCACGCAAAGGGCGAGTATCTTTTGTTTATGAACAACGATATTGAGCTGATCGCGAAAAATTTCGTTGAAGAGATGCTTGGCTTTGTCCAGAGGGAGGACGTGGGGATCGCCGGTGCGAGACTGCTCTACGAGGATGACACGATCCAGCACGCCGGTGTTGTTATCGGTTTCGGCGGTATCGCCGGTCATACGTTTATCGGACTTCATAAATCCGAGAACAGCTATTTCAACCGCGCGATGTGTGCCCAGGATTACAGCGCGGTCACAGCGGCCTGTATGATGAGCAAGCGTTCCGTATTTGACGCTGTTGGGGGATTTACGGAAGAGCTCGCGGTGGCTTTCAATGATATTGATTACTGCATGAAGGTGAGAAAGCTCGGAAAACTTGTAGTATACGCGCCTTATGCGGTGCTTCACCACTATGAATCCAAGTCTCGCGGACTTGAGGACACACCGGAGAAGGTGGAGCGATTTAACCGTGAGATCGCCACCTTCGCGAAGCGCTGGCCGGAGATCCTGAGAGACGGAGATCCGTACTACAATCCGAACCTGACACTGAGAAAATCAAATTTTGCGCTGCGTGACCTGAAAAAGGAAAAAATCGGGGAACCATATAAACTGGAGGTACCGTTAGACGAATGAAGACAACGATCATAATTCCGAATTACAACGGACTTTCGTTTATGGAACCGTGCTTTGAGGCACTGGAAAAGCAGACGACGAAGGATTTCAAGATCCTGGTGGTGGACAACGGATCCACGGACGGAAGTGTTGAATGGCTGAAGGAGCGGGAGATCCCGTCGATCTTTCTCCCGGAAAACACAGGCTTTTCCGGGGCTGTAAATGTGGGGATCAGAGCGGCAGATACGCCGTATGTGATCTTATTAAATAATGATACAAAAGTGGCTCCCCACTACGTCGAAGCGTTGGAGCGGGCCATGGACCGGTCGGAGAAGATCTTTTCTGTCAGCAGCAAGATGATCCAGATGTACCATCCGGACCTCATGGACGATGCCGGAGACATGTACAGCGTCCTCGGCTGGGCGTTCCAGCGTGGCGTCGGACGGCCGGAAAAGCTCTATAAGAGAAGCTGCCGCGTCTTTACAGCGTGTGCCGGTGCGGCAATCTACCGCCGGGAAGTGTTCGAGACCATCGGATACTTCGATGAGATGCATTTTGCCTATCTTGAGGATATCGATGTGGGATACCGTGCGAAGCTTTACGGGTACGACAACGTATTCTGCCCGGAAGCTGTGGTGTACCATGTAGGCAGCGGGACAAGCGGATCGAAGTATAATTCCTTTAAGGTGAAGCTTGCCGCGAGAAATAATGTGTATCTGAATTACAAAAATATGCGCGCATGGCAGTTGCTTTTAAATTCTCCGTGTCTTCTCGCGGGAACATTTGTAAAGTTCCTGTTTTTTAAAAAGATGGGATTCGGAAAAGACTATGTGTCCGGATTCCTTGAGGGGATCAGAACATTAAAGAACTGTAAACGCGTCCCTTCCTTTAAAGGAAGAATACAGCGGGAGATCGGGATCCAGCTTGAGCTGATCGCCGGAACCGCAGTCTATGTTTATGAGTTTTCCAGGAGACAGGCGGCGAAGCTTGGAGCGAAAGCCTGAGATTCTTCGCCGGACGCCGTGCGGCCGGCTCAGTGCGGATAGACTGAACGGCTGCTTTTATGCAAGATAAACGAATAATTTACGGAAATCTCATATTTTCTTAAGAAATCGTATATATGCAAATGGGTAAATTTTATGTATACTATGTATGCATATTTTTTACGATGGCGGTACTATGTCCGGGGGAGTGACTTGAGAAAGGCAGTCTGACGGGGCATGGTATAGTTGAAAATACCTGCCGGGGGGAATTGGCTGGCGCGGTTGTGCATGCGCTGATCACGGAAAGAATTCTGACCGGCACGTTCCTTGGAAAACAGGGTGAAAATTATATGATCAAAGATAATCAGAAGAGCCTCAACCGTTTTCACGTTGTGCTTGACGCCTTCGTGACCGCATTCTCTTATCTGCTTGCGTGGTTTATCGTAATCGGAAGCGGATGGGCGAACCTGCTCGGAAAACGGACACTTGAGGTCGGTTTTTATTTTGGCGCGCTTCTTGTCATTATTCCGGCGTATCTGCTTTTGTACTCCTTTTTTGGACTGTACACACCGAAGCGTGTACTCGGACGTAGAAATGAATTCGGAAAGATATTCAAGGCAAACACGATCGGACTCCTTATTTTTGGTCTGATCCTGTACTTTGGAAGAAAAGAGCCGCATCTCTACAACTTCTCCCAGAGACTGGTCGTATATTTCTATGTGCTGAACGTAGTGTTTATGACCATTGAGCGGAATGGAATCCGGATCGTGCTTCGTTCCATGCGCTCAAAAGGATACAATCAGAAACATATCCTGTTAGTTGGCTATTCCTCCGCAGCGGAGGGGTTTATCGACCGGGTAAACAAGAATCCGGAATGGGGGTACACGATCCGCGGGATCATTGATGATACGAAGGAACGCGGAAGTGAGTATAAGGGAGTAAAGGTCATCGGCTGCATCGAGGACCTCGACTATATTTTAGAGCAGAACAGTCTCGATGAGATCGCCGTCACACTGAGCCTGGGCGAGTATGAAAAACTCCGCCATATCGTTGCTCTCTGTGAAAAATCCGGCGTGCACACGAAGTTTATCCCGGATTACGGGAACATTATCCCGACGATCCCGTATATGGAAGATCTCCAGGGCCTGCCGGTGATCCATATCCGCCGTGTTCCGTTGAATGATCCTATGAATGCGATGGTAAAGAGAGCCGTCGATATCGTGGGTGCGATCGTGGGGATCGTACTTTTCTCCCCGATCATGCTGATCGTGGCAGTGCTCATCAAGCTGACATCTCCGGGACCGATCATTTTCTGTCAGGAACGTGTCGGCCTTCACAACCGGCCGTTTAAAATGTATAAATTCCGTTCCATGACGGTTCAGGATCCGGGCAAGGAGAAGAGCCGCTGGACAACAAAGGGAGATGCCCGTGTGACTTTCATCGGAAAAATAATCCGCCGTACAAGCATCGACGAGGTGCCGCAGTTCTTTAATATCCTGATTGGTGATATGAGTCTTGTGGGTCCGAGACCGGAACGGCCATTTTTCGTTGAAAAATTTAAGGAAGAAATCCCGCGATATATGATCAAGCACCAGGTCCGTCCGGGCCTTACCGGCTGGGCGCAGGTGAATGGTTACCGTGGAGACACTTCGATCATTAAGCGGATCGAGCACGATCTCTATTATATCGAGAACTGGACACTTGGTCTTGATTTCAAGATCATGTTCTTAACGGTTTTCAAGGGATTCATCAATAAAAACGCTTACTAAGACGAGGACAAATGACATGAATTATGAAGACGAATTAGACCGTTCCCGCGCCAGAAAGAGCAGACGGCGTGAGAGCGAGAGTGAGACGTCCGCAAAACGCCGCACTCACAGGACGGAAGATCTGTATTCCATGAGTGCTGACCCGGGAAGCCGTGCAGGCCGTGCCGCAGCAAAGAGCCATGGGGCAGCTTCCCACAATCACAGAAGACGGAAAAACGGAAACAAGAAGAAAAAGATCATCATCGGTGTTCTGATCGCCCTGATCGTTCTGGTCCTGGGGTTTGCCGCAGCGGTTTACGGCTATATCCGGCACAACTTCGGAAAGATGAACGGACAGAATAATTTTGATATTGCGGACGTTCGGAATGAGAACATCTCTCTGGAAATGAGAGATAAGATGGAAAAAGGCTACTGGACCATTGCGGTATTTGGTCTGGATTCCCGTGACAATTCCACAGGAAAAGGCAACCAGTCCGATGTTATCATGATCGTGAACTTAAATCGTGAGACCGGAGAGATCAAGCTGGTATCCGTATTCCGCGACTCTTACCTGAATGTGAGCGATAAGAACACATACAATAAGATCAACGCGGCGTATGCGATGGGTGGTCCGGAACAGGCTGTAAAAGCCCTGAATAAGAATCTGGATCTCAACATCACTCATTATGTAGCATTCAACTGGAAGGCAGTCGCAACAGCGATCAACATCCTCGGTGGTGTCGACATCGACATCAGTAAGTCCGAGTTCTACTACATCAACGCGTTCATCACAGAGACGGTAAAGGGTACCGGAATTGGTTCTGTACAGTTAAAGAAAGCAGGTGTGAACCATCTGGATGGCGTACAGGCCGTTGCCTATGGACGTCTTCGTCTGATGGACAGTGACTATGCGCGTACAGAGCGCCAGAGACTTGTAATCCAGAAGGCATTCGAGAAGGCGAAAAAGGCAGACTTTGCGACATTAAACAGCCTGATCGGAAATATGTCCGCGATGTGCGCGACAAATATCAATATGAATGATATCCTTCCGATGGCGAAGAATGTCACGAAATACCATCTCGGTGAGACGACCGGATTCCCGGCAGCCCGCGGAGAGCAGAAGATGAAGATCGGCAAGCTGAAATTGTCCTGTGTTATCCCGCAGACACTTGTGAGCAATGTTACAAGCCTTCACAAGTTCCTCTATGGTGAAGAGGACTACAAGCCATCCAGCACGGTCCAGACGATCAGCAATAAGATCGCTGAACTTACGGGACTGAATAAGGCTGGCAAGGAGATCGATCATGTAGCGACGGATCAGGGATATATCCCGAAGGGAGAGACAGAGGCCACGACACTTTCCGCTGAAGAAGAGAGCAAGAAAGAGAGTCAGGAAGAATCCCAGATGGAATCCATGCTCGAAGAATCCAAGAAGGAATCCGAGAGCGCGGGTGAGACTGAGACAGGTCCGGACGGCAAGCCGATCGAGACTACATCAGGAGCCCATAACAGCGGCTATCTGCATGAGACGGAAACGGATGCCAACGGCAATGTGATCGCAAAACCGACCGAGAGCCATGCAGGAAGTCCGACGGACGAAGCAGAGACCTCCACGGAGGCATACAGACCGTCAAGTCCGCAGGATATGACAACGGAAGCCCCGATCGGCCCGGGATATGAGAAGTCGACGGCAGTTCCGGAAGCGACAACGAGTGCAGGTCCGGCAACCCCGATGGAAGGACAGAGTTCCGTAACAGTTCCGGGTGAAGGAAGTGTAGCGGCTGAAGGCCCGGCAGCCGGAATTTAAGAATAGAGGCCAGGCTCAAAGGTTATAAAGGAAATATAGGATATTAAGGATCAAGACGCATCGTCTGATTGATTTGGAAGAAATATTCCAGACTATCAGATGGTGCGTTTTTTTCGCGTGCAGGGAGCCATAATCCATACCTGTGCGATAACGGTACTACTGTAAAAATTCTCGACAAATGGCTGATTTTTTTGGATTCGCGGTAGTCCGGCACAGTGGAAAGGTTTTACCCTGCTATATTTTTAAACGAAAATCCGAATTTACATTTTACATAGATTATACAAACTAGTTACCGAACCATGGTTTTTGCTTTTTGGGATTCGTGATAAAAATAATACTGTACAGAGAGAAAAAAACAAAGACCTTTGAGGAGGAGAAGATTATGAAAACAAGAAAAGTAATGGCACTTGCAGGTGCAGGAGTATTAGCAGTCAGCATGATGACAGGATGCGGAAGCAGCAATAGAACAACATCCACGACAGCAGCGACAACAACTGCGGCAGCAGCAGAGAAAACTGCAGATCTTACAGGATCAATTACAGCGGCAGGTTCTTCCGCATTAAAACCGCTGGTTGATGATGCAGCAGACATGTTTATCGAGAAATACCCGGACGTTTCCATCACGATCGATGCAGGCGGATCCGGAGAGGGCTTAAAGCAGGTTTCCGAGGGAACCGTAAATATCGGCAACTCCGATGTTGAGGCATCCGCAAAGCTTGATGAAGCACAGGCAAAAGAGCTTGTTGATCATCAGGTATGCGTAGTCACAATGGCTCCAATCGTAAATAACGATGTAAAAGAAGGCGGCGTTGAGGATCTTACAAAACAGCAGCTCATCGACATATTCACAGGAAAGACAACAAACTGGAAAGAGGTTGGCGGACCGGATGAGAGCATTGTTCTTGTAACAAGACCGACATCTTCCGGTACAAGAGCAACCTTCCAGAAATACGCGCTTGACGGAAACGAGGAAGCTTCCAACACTTCCATGGAAACAGATGATTCCGGTGTTCTTCTTCAGAATGTAAAAGATACAAAAGGTGCGATCGGATATGTAGCACTTTCTTATCTGACAGGTGATGCGGGAGTTGCAACTGTAGCGATCGATGGCGCAGAGCCGACACTTGAAAATACATACGCTGGAAAATATCCGGTATGGACATTTGAGCATATGTACACAAAGGGTGAGCCGGACGAAGTTGTAAGTGCATTCCTTGACTACATCATGTCCGATGAGTACGGCGCAAAGATGGAATCCTTAGGATACGGCGTATCTTCCAAGATGACAAATACTGAGCATTAAGAGAAAACTTAAGACCGGGCAGTGAGCCATGATCCGACCGTATGAAAGAAAAAGAGGACATGGACAAGAGAACTGCGAAACAGGGGCGGGGCAGACGAATCTGGCCCGCCCCGATATGATTTATGATAGAATTTGCTTCGAATATAGGAAGCAGGAGGACTTATGAAGAATGGTAAAGAAAAAAGCATGTTCGTCAGGGAATACCTATGGCGGAATCTGATGACCATCTGTGGAATGTTTGTAATTCTTCTGACAATCGTGATCGGCGCGTTCCTTGTATACAAGGGATCGTCCACATTCCTGATCTATAAACACTCTTTTCTGGAATTTTTAGGATCTGCGGATTGGGCACCCGAGGACAATGCGACAGGCGGAGGCAGCATTGGTGCTCTGATCTTCATCGTGGGATCTGTCTGCACATGCGGACTGGCACTTCTCATCGCGACACCGTTTTCTCTGGGATCAGCAATCTTCATCACAGAGATCTCCCCAAAATTCGGCGAGAAATTTTACCGCCCGGTGGTTGAGATCTTTGCGGGGATCCCGTCAGTCGTATACGGCTGGGTAGGACTTACGGTACTTGTACCGACAATCAAAAACGTATTTGGCCGTCAGGTCGGTCATTCGATCCTGGCAGCAGGACTGGTTCTCGCAGTGATGATCTTCCCGACGATCACGAGTGTTGCGGCAGATGCTCTTCACTCCGTCTCAAAGGAATGCAGAATGGCGGCTTACGGACTTGGATCCACCCGTTGGCAGACCATTTACCGGATCGTTGTTCCGGCGGCAGCTCCGGGAATCATTTCCGGAATCATCTTAGGTCTTGCCCGGGCATTCGGTGAAGCTCTGGCAGTGGCCATGGTCATCGGACAGACCACAGCACTTCCGACCAGCATCTTTTCAACAACAAAGACTCTGACGACTGAGATCGCGGCTCAGATGGGCAACGCGATGGAAGGCGGAGAAATGAAATCCGCCCTCTGGACGATGGCATTGCTGTTATTTGCGATTTCCCTGTTCTTCATCTCCCTGATCCATTATGTGACGGCGGTAAAGCCGGAGAAAGAAGAAAAAACAAGCACTTCTGTGAAAACTAGCACGACCACAGTGCCGGTAAAGCAGTTCGCAGCAAAGGGGGAAAATTAGACCATGGAAAGTAAGATCAGACGTTCACGCGGTGTGGACCGCGTTATGACAGTCATTTTCTACCTGGTTGCGATCTTCTTCTTCGCTCTTCTGATCGGCTTTGCGGGCAAGGTCATCATCGGCGGTCTCATGGGGGCAAAGCCGGAGATGTTCCGCTTCGCGAGAAAAGGAAGCATCGGAAACCAGTTGTTCAACACGATCTATCTCGTATTTATCTCCCTGCTGGTATCCATCCCCCTCGGTGTCTGCGCCGGAATTTATCTGGCCATGTACGCGAAACAGGGAAAAATGACAAAGTTTCTGAGAATGTGTATCGAGACACTTTCTTCCCTTCCGTCCATCGTTGTGGGCCTGTTCGGATACCTGGTATTCCTCGTATTCTTCGGAATGGGAAAGAGCCTGATGGCGGGTGCACTCTCCGTATCGATCCTGACACTTCCGCTTATCACGACGACCACCGAGGATGCCATCAAGGGACTCCCGGCGGGATATTTTCAGGCGAGTTTAGGTCTTGGAGCGACAAAATGGCAGTCCATCTTCCATGTACTTCTCCCGGCATGTCTCCCGCGCATCATGACAGGCGTCATCCTGGCGGCAGGACGTGGATTCGGTGAGGCGGCAGCGCTCCTCTACACCACAGGATCCGGAAGCGACCTGCGCTGGGGCAACTGGAACCTGGCGGCTCCGACATGTCCACTCAATCCGTTCCGTCCGGCAGAGACTCTTTCGATCCAGATCTGGAACCTTCAGGTAAACGGGCAGGATAAGGCGCTTGCCAATACTGCTTCTGCCGTTCTTATGATCCTGGTTCTGGCGTTCAGCATTGGCGCGAATGTATGGAGCCATCACTTAAAGAAGAAGAATTCCGGCGAGGAAGCGTAAGGAGACGCCGTACAGCCGAAACAATACATGAGATCGGCATATGACAGTTTTAGAGAGGAAAAATATATGACAGCGATAAAACCGAAATTTGATATCGAAAAGCTGAATCTGCATTACGGCGCCTTCCACGCGTTGAAGGATATCAACATGCAGATCGATGAACATAAGATCACAGCTTTCATCGGACCGTCCGGATGCGGAAAGTCCACATTTTTAAAGACCTTAAACCGCATGAATGATCTTGTGGAGGGGGTGAAGATCGAGGGAAAAGTAGAACTTGACGGAAAGAACATATTTAAAGATATGGATGCCATCACACTGCGTCACAAGGTCGGCATGGTCTTCCAGCAGCCGAATCCGTTTCCGAAGAGCATCTACGACAATGTGGCTTACGGCCCGAGAATCTTCGGAATCACAAAAAAAGCAGATCTCGATGAGATCGTTGAGAGAAGCTTACGGCAGGGGGCGATCTGGGATGAACTGAAGGATCGCCTAAATAAAAGTGCTCTGGGACTCTCCGGCGGACAGCAGCAGAGACTCTGCATCGCAAGAACTCTGGCAGTAGAGCCGGAGGTCATCCTGATGGATGAGCCGACCTCTGCTCTGGATCCGATCTCCACATCAAAAATTGAAGATCTGGCGATGGAGATAAAGGATAAGTACACGATCGTGATCGTCACCCACAACATGCAGCAGGCAGCGCGTATTTCTGATAAGACCGCGTTCTTCCTGTTAGGTGAGGTCGTCGAGTACAATAATACAGGCGATCTGTTCGCGAACCCGAGAGATGAGCGCACAGAGAGTTACATCACAGGGAGGTTTGGCTGATTATGAGAGATGCATTTTTAAAACAGTTGGAAGAGCTGCATAAGATGCTCGCGGAGATGGGAAATCTTTGCGAGAGCATGATCGACGGAGCGTACGAGGCACTGATGAACATGGATCGGGAACAGGCAGCGAAGATTCTGGCAGCGGACGCGAATGTCGATTTAAAGGAGAGGGACATCGAGAGCAAATGCTTGAAGCTCCTGTTAGAGCAGCAGCCAGTGGCAAGTGATCTCAGAACGATTTCCTCCACCTTAAAAATGATCACGGATCTGGAGCGGATCGGTGATCAGGCAGGCGATATCGCTGAGATCGTAAAGACGACCGATCTTTCCGCTCCGGTAAAGGCCACAAGACTTGGCGAGATGGCAAAAGCCGTTGCATCTATGGTTCGTGAGAGCATCGAGAGCTTTGCAAACGGAGATCTCAAAAAGACAAAAGAAGTTATTGAATACGATGATGTGATCGATAACCTTTTTAATGAGGTCAAAAAAGAACTTGCCGATGGTATCTTAAACGGTGAGGCAACTCAGGAACAGATTCTTGATGTCTTGATGATTGCCAAATATCTGGAGCGTATCGGTGACCATGCAACAAATATTGCGGAGTGGGCGGAGTACGCAATCACCGGTGTTCATCGCAATAGTGAGATGGAAGAGCATCTGTAAGCATAAAAAGGAAACTTAAACGAACGGAGAACCTGATTTACAGATTCTCCATTCGTGTTTTCAGAAGTGGAAGCTGCTCCCGGACGGACGTGATCTCGTCAAGATCAATGGTAGTGATCTGCATTCCCTCGTGCTCATCCATCTGATTTAAGACTCTGCCCCATGGGGAGACAGCGATAGAGTGACCGAAGGCCTGATAGGAGGCGGAGAGATCTCTCGCCGGAGAAGTTCCGAAGACAAAAATCTGGTTGTCCAGCGCGCGGGCACGGAAGGTAAGCTCCCAGTGTGCCGGTCCGGTAGTCATATTGAAGGCTGCCGGAACAAGGACGATATCAGCACCTTCCAGCACCATCCGTCGGAAGATCTCCGGAAAGCGTATATCGAAACAGATGCAGAGACCGATTTTTCCAAATTCCGTGTCGAATACGGTAGCGGAGTCTCCGGGAGTCAGAGTATCAGATTCTTTAAAATACTGTCCGCCTTTTACATCAATGTCGAAGAGGTGGACTTTTCTGTGGCGGGCAATTTGCTTTCCTCTTCGGTCAAAGACATAGGCGGTATTGAAAACATGTCCGTCCTGGTCACATTCCGGGACGGATCCGGCGGAAAAGTAGATCCCGAATTCCTTTGCAAGGTCAGAGAGCGCCTGCCAGACCGGTCCGCCTGCTTTTTCTGCATAAACAGGGAAATTCGGTGTTTCATAGGGGCAGTTGAACATTTCCGGGAGGCAGACAAGGTCAGCACCGGAATTTTTTGCTTTCCGGATCAGCGGACGCAGAGTCTCAATATTCTTCATTTTGTCGGGAAACACATGGGTCTGAAGTTGGGCGATAGTCATGGATGTCATAGGAAACCTCCTTATCAAAATCCTATCGGCATAGCCGATCTGGAAGGATGTATTATTGATTCCAGTGTAATTCACCATCGTCTGGAATGTCAAGAGATCATAGGCGTTTATCCACATAAATGATCCGCGGATATGGATATTGCGCATGAACTGCAACGATCTGTGGACAGAATGGAAGCGTGACAGATATATCGATCCTGTATCTGGTAGCAATGGAGTGACTGAAATACAAAATGTAGATATTGCACAAACAAAAGAAAAAACTTAAAAAAACTGGAAAAAAGTGTTGACTTTTCCGTGGGGATTTGATATTATAATACTCGCCTTGAGCGACAGGGCAAAACTTATTAAGAGTCATTAAGAAAACTTCTTAATCACTCAAAAAAAGTTTTAAAAAGTTCTTGACAAACCGGAAACGGTATGATAGAATAAACGAGTTGCTGCTGAGAACGAAAGCGACAACGAAACAAAGTTCCTTGAAAACTGAACAGTATGTAAAACCCTGAAAATTCTTATAAAAATGGTCTTTGGTTTAGACCATGAATGAGAACATTCAGAACAAAACCTAACAAAACAGTAGAACGGTTTAAAAATTAGCCAAGCTAAATTTTGAACCTGGATACAAACACTTTAACATGAGAGTTTGATCCTGGCTCAGGATGAACGCTGGCGGCGTGCCTAACAC
>OIXH01002934.1_pt1 | contig 16052 bp, 17 predicted proteins | sample 1587741 | NCBI WGS metagenome assembly OIXH01 (sample SAMEA3888916, study PRJEB22519) | human gut metagenome | biome: human gut; feature: human-associated habitat; material: faeces | place: Denmark | collected 2011 | reverse complement strand
GTGTGCTCCATGGCGGATATGTTTGGGGAGTGGGTGCCGGATGAGTGGATCGAGAAGGTGTTTGCAGCCTGCAAGGAAGCCCCCGGCCATAGATACCTGTTCCTCACCAAGAACCCGAGGCGATATGTGACGCTTGCCATGGACGGGAAGCTACCTAAAGGGGATATGTTCTGGTACGGCAGCACGGTGACCGGGCCGGAAGTAGGTGCCTTTTATGGAGGCGGGTATAAAACATTCGTCAGCATCGAGCCCATCCTGGAGCCGTTTGATTCCCACGGACCCGGCGGTATCGCAGATACCGCAGATTGGGCGATATTTGGCGCTGAAACCGGAAACCGGAAGGACAAGGTTGTGCCGGAGCGTAGCTGGATTGAGGATGCCGTGAAGGCGTTCAAAGACAGGGGCAAGCCGGTGTTTATGAAGGACAGCATGAAGCCTGTGTGGGGCGAAGATCTTCTGACGGAGTTCCCGTGGGAGATATAAGGACCGGCGTTGTGTGACTGCGGAGGTGAGGTCATGGGAAAGAAAAGCGGCTACATTGAGCGGGAGAAGGCCAAAATCGGCGTCTACCGGCAGGCAGAGAAGGAGACCTACATCCAGTTCATGTCCGATATGTTCCAGATCGCCCTGAATGACCCGGAGGTTATGGGGAAGGACGTGCTCGGAGAGGCCAGAATTAAGAAGGTCGTTGAGGCGGCCAGCGCAAACTATGATCTCTACCACAGAGCCTTAGAAAAGCACGTCGAGGCTGGGTACACGCAAGACAAGCTCGACGAAAGGCTGAGAAAGATTTTCAAAGAGAAGCTGGTCCCGTTTAACCTGAGATACCCGTGGGTTAAGTCGGACATCATTTGAGCTGCCGGATGAGAGGGGTGAGTGGATTCCTGCCATGGATGAAAAGCGGTATGATGTTGATAGGATAAAAGAGAGGCTGTACGGCTACCGGGAGAGTGCCAGGGATCTCGAAACCCAGCAGGAGCGCCTGGAGAAACTGAAGACGAAGATGCTCGGCGTGGGTGCTCAGACCCTCACAGATATGCCAAAGGCAAAAAGCCAGACCGTTGACCGACTGACAGATCTATTGCAGCAAAAAGACGAGATTGAGGAGTCCATAAGGGACTTGGTGGAGAGCCGCAAGAAAGAGCGAAAGTTCATCGAGGGTGTCATCAAGCACTTGAGAAAATCGGATGAGAGGTCGGTTATCCGGGTACGATATATCGACAACGAGAGCTGGGATGGTGTGGTCGATGTCCTGTTCGGAGCCAGAGAAGATCTGCTTGAAAAAGCGGATATTTATATGCGGCGTGTCTATAAGCTGCACGGAGAGGCCCTCCTAAGCATGGCGAAGTACATCGAGGAGAGCGGCCTTGTATGGGAAGACCCAGACAATACTGAAGCAAAGTAGAAGAGAGGAGACGGGTTGTTCGCCCGCCTCCTCTCTTTTGCATGAATGGGGATGAAGAATTTTATTGATAATCTTGATAAAATACTTTGAAAACATATTGACATAGGTAGGTAATGTGCTAAAATTATATCATAAGATAACCGCATGGTTTACCGAGGTAAGCCAGACGGAGGCCACAGGGCCAGGAGGTTCAGAATGAGCACTTACACGGTTTACGCTGGTCAGCTCGACGAGGTGAAGAAGCGGCTCGAAAAGATGCGGAAGAAAGCTGAAACATACGGCGCCAGCTTCTCCTACAGCGTCGGCGAGGAGTATCCGGCCACGGTGTCGGTGAACTCCATCGACCCGGTATCAAGCACCATATACGCGAGTGAGAAGCAAACGGTCCCTGCGGTAGACATTATCATTGAGTGCGATGAGCTCATTCGGGCGAATGGGTGGTCTGTGCGGGCCAAGATTGAGCATGGAGATAAGGGGAATATCGTCACCGGGTTTGGCAACAAGCCGGTTGACCGTGCGTGGTACACGGCCCCCGCTTCCTGCGACCACTGCAAAACGAACCGCTACAGATCCGTCACATTTATCTGCGAAGACGAGGCGGGGAACATCCGGCAGGTCGGAAAGAGCTGCCTGAAGGACTACACGGGCATCAATCCTGCCACCGCTGCCATGTGGGCAGAAGTGCGAGACACCCTCGACAAAGGAATGGAATGGACGCAGGAAGAATGGGAGAGCCGGAAGGGGTCCAGGATGTACGATGTGAATGAGGTTCTGGCCCACGCCTGTGACGCTATCCGTGAGTTCGGCTATCGCAAAAGTGACGAGCTGAACAGTACGAGAGAAATCGTGACCGACCGGGTTGTATCCGGTAAGACCCCCAGCAATGATGCGCTCGAAGTGGCTGAGAAAATCAGAGAGTGGCTGTGCGGCCTGGATCGGGTTGTAAGAGAAGAGGATGCCAAGGGTCTGGCAACGAACTTCGTTGGAGATCTCGAACGCAACTGCATTCCTTTGGCACTGTCCGGGTATGCCGGTGTGAAGCATATCGGTCGGTTGGCCTATATGCCTCTGGCACATGAGAAGTACCTTGAGAGACAGGAGAGAGCCAGAAAGCGCGAAGAGGAAAGAACTGCCAACGCCCAGACGTCTGTGTATGTTGGCGAGGTAGGGCAGAAGCTGACCATCCTGGCGGAAAAGGCCAAGCTGGTTACCTCGTGGGACGGGTACTATGGAACCACTTGGCTCTACAGCTTTACGGATGCGAGCGGGAATGTGTTCATCTGGAAGTCCTCTCGCTGCATCGAAGTGAAGGACGGGATGAAGCTCAAGGGGTCCGTGAAGGAACACCGAGAGTATGACGGCATCAAGCAGACGGTGATGACCCGATGCTCGGTGGCGTGAGCTGAAAGGAGGAGAGATCTCCGTGACGGAGAGAATGGATAAAATCAGGGCTCACATGAGGGAGTCCCTGAAGATGAACGAGATCCTGGAAAGGGCAGGGCTCCACAATGGAGGGTGGGACAGAGAGCTGAACGCCAGTGCCATTTTCAAAGGGGAGTCTACTGAAGCAAGGTGCGTAGCATACATGGACAGCCGGACGCTTGAGATCCGATGGAGAGCGAAGCTGGACTACATCTATATCAGGGCGTGGGGCATTGCCGCGAACAGAGACTATGAGGACACATGCAAAGACCTGGCAATGGCGCGCATGGAAGGAGCGCCAATGAGCGCGATATACAAGGACAAGGACGGAAGCTGGAAGACGTTTGAAGAAGTGAAGAGTGACGGCCTGAAGGAGATAATCCTGATTGCTGCTGCTGACCTCGTATGAGAAGAAAGGAGAATAGAGAATGAGCGAAATTCCGAACAAGTACATCAAGGTAAACATCCCGCTGACGGAGCGGGACTATCTCTCCGGGAACGGAGAAGGCGTGTGGGTGGAGGTCGATGAGGCCACCAGACTGGCTTATGACCGGGATGCAACAGGGTCTGGGTATAAAGGCATCCTGGCGAACGACAGCATTTACTATCCCGGCCTGATGTGTGGGGAGGAAATCCTGTTCGAGATGCGTGGTGAGAACCGCCCGGTTGTGGATTACTACGGCTTTTTGGCGGGGAGGACGCGTCTGACGCCGGAAGGGAAAGAAGCGTTCATCAGGAAGATCGCAGAGGCTCAGTGCGGAGGTGGCAGTCATGACGATGAGTGAGCTCATCTCTGCCTACAATGGGAAGCTGAGCAAGACCGAGAATGAGCTCGACGAGATCCGGGCCAAGGTAGAGAGAAATGAGCAGGCGGCCGAAACCCTGGAAGCTCGGGCCAAGAAGAAGCGGGATACGGCGGAGAAGCTCCGTCGCAGCATGAACAAGGTCAAGTCGGTTGACTGGAAAGAGGAGGTCATCAGGCCGCTGGCTGAGGAGCTGTCCAAGCGGCTTGGGAAGAAAGCGGCATCAACAAGGTGCATGAAGAAGACGGGCGTCCCAAGAAGTACATCTTGGAAATGTTCCCGTATCCCTCGGGCGACCTGCACATGGGTCACGCGCGCAACTACACCATCGGCGACGTGATTGCCCGCTATCAGCGCATGCTGGGTAAAAACGTCCTGCAGCCAATTGGCTGGGATGCGTTCGGTCTGCCGGCGGAAGGGGCGGCGGTAAAAAACAACACCGCGCCAGCGCCGTGGACCTACGACAACATCGCCTACATGAAAAACCAGCTCAAAATGCTGGGCTTCGGCTATGACTGGAGCCGCGAGCTGGCAACCTGCACCCCGGAATACTACCGCTGGGAGCAGAAGTTCTTCACTGAGCTGTATAAAAAAGGCCTGGTGTACAAAAAAACCTCCGCAGTGAACTGGTGCCCGAACGACCAGACCGTGCTGGCCAACGAGCAGGTTATCGACGGCTGCTGCTGGCGCTGCGACACCAAAGTCGAGCGTAAAGAGATCCCGCAGTGGTTTATTAAAATCACCGCCTACGCCGATGAGCTGCTGAACGATCTGGATAAGCTGGAGCACTGGCCGGACACCGTGAAGACCATGCAGCGCAACTGGATCGGCCGTTCTGAAGGGGTGGAAATCTCCTTTGACGTCAACAACTACGCCGACAAGCTGACCGTCTATACCACCCGCCCGGACACCTTTATGGGCTGTACCTACCTGGCGGTCGCTGCGGGTCACCCGCTGGCGCAGCAGGCTGCGGCGAACAATCCGGCGCTGGCCACCTTCATCGACGAATGCCGCAACACCAAAGTGGCGGAAGCCGACATGGCGACGATGGAGAAAAAAGGCGTCGATACCGGCTTTAAAGCTATCCACCCGCTGACCGGTGAAGAAATTCCGGTATGGGCGGCTAACTTTGTGCTGATGGAGTACGGCACCGGCGCGGTGATGGCCGTTCCGGGCCACGACCAGCGCGACTACGAGTTCGCCAGCAAATACGGGCTGAACATCAAGCCGGTGATCCTCGCCGCCGACGGCTCCGAGCCGGATCTTTCCCAGCAGGCGCTGACCGAGAAAGGCGTCCTGTTTAACTCCGGCGAATTCAGCGGCCTCGATTATGAAGCGGGCTTCAACGCTATTGCTGACAAACTGGCTGCCATGGGCGTAGGTGAGCGTAAAATTAACTACCGCCTGCGTGACTGGGGCGTATCCCGTCAGCGCTACTGGGGCGCGCCGATCCCGATGGTTACCCTGGAAGACGGCACCGTGCTGCCGACCCCGGAAGATCAGCTGCCGGTGATCCTGCCGGAAGACGTAGTCATGGACGGTATCACCAGCCCGATCAAAGCCGATCCTGAATGGGCCAAAACCACGGTTAACGGCCAGCCGGCGCTGCGCGAAACCGACACCTTTGACACCTTTATGGAATCCTCCTGGTACTATGCGCGCTACACCTGCCCGCAGTATCAGGAAGGGATGCTGGATTCGCAAGCGGCCAACTACTGGCTGCCGGTCGATATCTACATCGGCGGCATCGAACACGCGATCATGCACCTGCTCTACTTCCGCTTCTTCCACAAGCTGATGCGCGACGCGGGGATGGTCAACTCCGATGAGCCGGCGAAACAGCTGCTGTGCCAGGGCATGGTGCTGGCTGACGCCTTCTACTACGTAGGCGAAAACGGCGAACGTAACTGGGTCTCCCCGGTTGACGCCATCGTCGAACGTGACGAAAAAGGCCGCATCGTGAAAGCGAAAGACGCGGCGGGTCACGAGCTGGTGTACACCGGCATGAGCAAGATGTCCAAGTCGAAAAACAACGGCATCGATCCGCAGGTCATGGTTGAGCGCTACGGCGCGGATACTGTCCGTCTGTTCATGATGTTCGCATCCCCGGCGGATATGACCCTCGAGTGGCAGGAATCTGGCGTCGAAGGGGCGAACCGTTTCCTGAAGCGCGTCTGGAAGCTGGTCTACGAACACACCACCAAAGGGGACGTTGCGGCCCTGAACGTGGCGGCGCTGAGTGAAGATCAGAAAGCGCTGCGTCGCGATATCCACAAAACTATCGCCAAAGTGACCGATGACATCGGCCGTCGTCAGACCTTCAACACCGCCATCGCGGCGATCATGGAGCTGATGAACAAGCTGGCGAAAGCGCCGCAAGAAGATGAGCAGGATCGCGCCCTGATGCAGGAAGCCCTGCTGGCGGTAGTGCGTATGCTCAACCCGTTCACCCCGCACGTCAGCTTCACCCTGTGGCGTGAGCTGAACGGCGAAGGTGATATCGACAACGCGCCGTGGCCGGTGGCGGATGAAAGCGCGATGGTGGAAGACAGCACCCTCGTCGTCGTCCAGGTCAACGGCAAAGTTCGTGGTAAAATTACCGTTGCGGTAGACGCAACTGAAGAGCAGGTCCGCGAGCGCGCCGGCCAGGAGCATCTGGTGGCGAAGTATCTCGACGGCAAAACCGTGCGTAAAGTGATTTACGTCCCGGGTAAACTGCTCAATCTGGTCGTTGGCTAAGCGCGGGAGGAAGCGTGCGATATCTGGTAACAATGTTGTTATCTCTGGCGGTGCTTGCCACCGCCGGCTGTGGCTGGCATCTGCGTAGCACTACCAAGGTGCCCACCACCATGAAAACCATGATTTTCCAGTCGAGCGATCCGAATGGCCCATTAAGCCGCGCGGTGCGCAATCAGCTGCGTCTTAACGGCGTGGAACTGATCGACGCCAGCACGCTGCGTAAAGATGTCCCTTCTCTGCGCCTCGATGGTTCGTCGATTCAGAAAGATACGGCCTCGGTGTTCCAGGACGGTCGTACGGCGGAATATCAGATGGTCATGACCGTCCATGCCAGCGTTCTGATCCCGGGTCACGATATCTATCCGATAACCACTAAGGTCTATCGTTCGTTCTTTGATAACCCGCAGGCGGCGTTAGCCAAAGACGCCGAGCAGGATATGATTATCCAGGAAATGTACGATAAAGCGGCGGAACAGCTGATTCGTAAACTACCAAGCGTTCAGGTAGCGGATGTTGAAGCCACCCAGCAGGAAGAAAAACCGGTCGCGGGCAGCACCGCGCCGGCGTCCTCGGGTAACCGCGTCTCCACCACGCTGGGTCAATGATGATTCGGTTGTACCCGGAACAGCTCCGCGCGCAGCTCACTGAAGGGCTGCGCGCGGCCTATCTGCTGCTTGGCAACGATCCTTTGCTATTGCAGGAAAGCCAGGACGCTATTCGCGAAGCCGCTGCCGCACAAGGCTTTACCGAACACCATACCTTTTCTATCGACAACAGCACCGACTGGCAGGCGCTTTTCGCCTTAAGCCAGGCGATGAGCCTGTTTGCCAGCCGGCAAACCCTGTTGCTAATCCTGCCAGAGAATGGCCCCAACGCGGCGATCAACGAACAGCTGGCGACGCTGGTCGGTCTGCTGCACGACGACCTGCTGCTGATAGTTCGCGGTAGTAAGTTGACCAAAGCCCAGGAGAATGCCGCGTGGCTCACCGCGCTGGCGCAGCGCGCCGTCCAGGTCAGCTGCCAGACGCCGGAATACGCGCAGCTGCCGCGCTGGCTTGCCGCCCGGGCCAAACAGCATCAGCTGCAGCTCGACGACGCGGCCAGCCAGCTGCTGTGCTACTGTTACGAAGGCAATCTGCTGGCGCTGGCGCAGGCGCTGGAGCGTCTGGCGCTACTCTGGCCGGACGGTAAGCTGACGCTGCCCCGCGTTGAGCAGGCGGTGAACGATGCCGCGCACTTTACCCCTTACCATTGGGTCGATGCCCTACTGGCAGGCAAAAGTAAGCGCGTGCTGCACGTCCTGCAGCAGCTCCGTCTTGAAGGCTGCGAGCCGGCGATCCTGCTGCGTACGCTACAGCGGGAGCTGCTGCTGCTGGTGACCCTCAAGCGCCAGTCGGCACAGACGCCGCTGCGTTCGCTGTTTGATAAACATCGGGTCTGGCAAAACCGCCGTCAGCTGCTCAGCGACGCCCTCGCCCGACTGAGCGGCGAACAGCTTCGCCAGGCGGTGACTCTTCTGACCCGCGCGGAACTGACCTTTAAACAGGATTACGGGTACGACGTCTGGCCCGAACTGGAAAGTCTTTCGTTGTTGCTCTGCCACAAAGCCCTGGCGGACGTTTTTATTGATGGTTGATATGACTCACTTACAGGCAATCTATGGCGGCACCTTCGATCCGGTGCATTATGGTCACCTCAAGCCGGTCGAGATCCTGGCGAATCAGATTGGCCTGAGCAAGGTCATCATCATGCCTAATAACGTCCCGCCGCACCGTCCACAACCGGAAGCCACCAGCGCCCAGCGCGTGCACATGCTGAAGCTGGCGATTGCCGATAAGCCGCTGTTCACGCTCGATGAACGCGAACTGCAGCGCGATACCCCCTCCTGGACGGCGCAAACGCTGCAGGAGTGGCGCCAGGAGCAGGGGCCGCACAAGCCGCTGGCGTTTATCATTGGCCAGGATTCGCTGCTCACCTTTCCCACCTGGCACCGCTATGAAACCATCCTCGACAATGTCCACCTGATTGTCTGCCGCCGGCCGGGTTACCCACTGACCATGGCCCATGAGGCCGATCAGCGCTGGCTGGATCGCCATTTAACCCACGATGTGGAATCTCTGCATCGCCGCCCTTCCGGCGTGATCTACCTGGCTGAGACACCGTGGTTCGATATTTCGGCGACGATCATTCGCCAGCGCCTCGAGCGCGGCGAGTCCTGCGCCGAGATGCTGCCGGCCGCGGTGCTGGACTACATCCGCGAGCAGGGTCTCTATTGCTGACCCCGCGCTGGGCCTGACGCGAAAAAAGCGCTATGGTAACGCCACCTCTCCATCGCCCGTCAGAGCCTGTTCATGAAATTATGGTTAGTTCGCCATGGCGAAACCGAAGCCAACGTTGCCGGATTATACAGCGGCCATGCCCCAACGCCCCTGACGCCGCGAGGCGTCGCTCAGGCGCGAGCGCTCGGCGAACGGCTGCGCGCGGTGCCTTTCGATAAAGTCTTCTGTAGCGAGCTGGCGCGGACCGGGACAACGGCCGATCTGCTGCTTGGCGATCGCGCTATCCCGCGCGAATGCCATGCCGCGCTCAATGAGATGTTTTTCGGCGACTGGGAGATGCGTCATCATCGCGACCTTCAACGAGAAGATGCGCAAAACTATGCCGCGTGGTGTGCTGACTGGCAGCACGCGGCCCCCACTAACGGCGAAAGCTTTCAGCGTTTTGCCCGCCGCGTCAGCGAGTTTATCCCCACGCTGACCGACTGCCGCCATCTTGACCATCTGCTGATCGTCGGCCATCAGGGCGTTCTGAGCCTGCTGACCGCCCTGCTGTTGCAGATGCCCGCCGCGGCGATGTGGCACTTTCCGATAGCTCATGGCGCCTGGAGCCTGCTCGAAATCCGCCACGATTTCACCACCCTGCGGGTATTAAATAGCCAGGCCGTCTGGCAGTCGGAAGAAGAATTCCCGCCGAACCATTGACAGGCCAGAGCAGGCTGCTATTCTCCGCTGCCAGGCAGCATCCGCCAAGGCCGCTTTGCAGAAAATTGTTTTACAAAAATGGCGATGCAATCCTCGGCGAGGGATGGGATGATACCCCGCCGCGAACGCCTGCCGACAGACATTTCACCCGACTTTTTCATCAGTTCAGGTATACTGTCAGGCTCTTTATGATTATCAATCTTCACGCACCCAGGGGGAACACTTGCAGGGTAAAGCACTCCAGGATTTTGTTATCGACAAAATTGATGACCTGAAAGGTCAGGACATCGTTGCCATTGATGTACATGGCAAATCCAGCATCACCGATTGCATGATTATCTGCACCGGCACCTCCACGCGTCATGTGATGTCCATCGCCGACCACGTGGTTCAGGAATCCCGCGCCGCCGGCATGCTGCCGCTGGGCGTTGAAGGGGAAGCCGCCGCCGACTGGATCGTCGTCGACCTCGGCGACGTGATGGTTCACGTCATGCAGGAAGAGAGCCGTCGTTTGTACGAGCTGGAAAAACTCTGGAGTTAATGCGTGAAGTTGCAGCTGGTGGCCGTTGGCACCAAAATGCCGGACTGGGTACAGACCGGCTTTAGCGAGTATCTGCGCCGTTTTCCCAAAGATATGCCGTTCGAACTGGTGGAGATCCCTGCCGGTAAGCGCGGCAAGAACGCTGATATCAAGCGCATCCTCGAAAAAGAGGGCGAGATGATGTTAGCCGCTGCCGGTAAAAACCGCATCGTGACCCTGGATATTCCGGGTAAACCATGGGATACGCCGCAGCTGGCGCGCGAACTGGAACGCTGGAAACAGGACGGGCGCGACGTCAGTTTGCTGGTCGGCGGCCCGGAAGGCCTCTCTCCAGCCTGTAAAGCAGCGGCGGAACAGAGTTGGTCGCTCTCCACCCTCACCTTACCTCACCCGCTGGTGCGCGTACTGGTGGCCGAGAGCCTGTATCGGGCGTGGAGCATTACCACCAACCATCCGTACCACCGTGAGTAATGATGATCAGGGTAGACTGAGCAGCGAATGAAATTACAGAATTCTTTCCGCGACTATACGGCTGAATCCTCGCTGTTCGTGCGCCGGGCGCTGGTCGCTTTTTTGGGGATTTTGCTGCTTACCGGCGTTCTGATCGCCAACCTGTACAATGTGCAAATCGTTCGCTTCGACGACTATCAGACGCGTTCGAACGAAAACCGCATCAAGCTGGTGCCGATCCCGCCGAGCCGCGGCATTATTTACGATCGTAACGGCACTCCGCTGGCGCTTAACCGCACCATTTATCAGCTGGAGATGATGCCGGAGAAAGTCGATAACGTGCAGCAAACGCTGGATGCGCTGCGCGACGTCGTCGATTTAACCGACGATGATATCGCCGGCTTCAAAAAGGAGCGCGCCCGCTCCCATCGCTTTACCTCGATTCCGGTAAAGGTCAACCTCAGCGAAGTGCAGGTGGCCCGCTTTGCCGTCAACCAGTACCGCTTTCCCGGCGTGGAAGTCAAAGGCTACAAGCGCCGTTACTATCCCTATAACTCGGCGCTGACGCACGTCATCGGCTACGTTTCGAAAATTAACGATAAAGACGTCGACCGCCTCGATAAAGAGGGCAAACTGGCCAACTACGCCTCGACCCACGACATCGGTAAGCTGGGTATTGAGCGTTATTACGAGGACGTCCTGCACGGTCAGACCGGCTACGAGGAGGTTGAAGTGAACAACCGCGGCCGCGTGATTCGTCAGCTCAAAGAGGTGCCGCCGCAGGCCGGACGCGACATCTACCTCACCCTCGACCTCAAGCTGCAGCAGTATATCGAAACGCTGCTGGCTGGTAGCCGCGCCGCAGTGGTGGTCACCGACCCGCGTACCGGCGCCATTCTGGCGCTGGTTTCGACGCCGAGCTACGACCCGAACCTGTTCGTCGACGGCATCTCCAGTAAAGATTACTCCGGCCTGCTCAACGATCCGAACACGCCGCTGGTCAACCGTGCGACGCAAGGGGTCTATCCGCCGGCATCGACGGTCAAACCGTACGTCGCCGTCTCGGCGCTGAGCGCCGGGGTGATCACCCGCAATACCAGCCTGTTTGACCCGGGCTGGTGGCAGTTGCCCGGCTCGGAAAAACGCTATCGTGACTGGAAAAAATGGGGCCACGGCCACCTGAACGTCACCAAAGCGCTTGAGGAGTCCGCGGATACCTATTTCTATCAGGTCGCCTATGACATGGGCATCGATCGCCTCGCGGAGTGGATGAGCAAGTTTGGCTACGGCCACTATACCGGTATCGACCTTGCCGAAGAGCGCTCGGGCAACATGCCGACCCGCGAATGGAAGCTCAAACGCTTTAAGAAACCCTGGTACCAGGGGGACACCATTCCGGTGGGCATCGGCCAGGGTTACTGGACTGCCACGCCGATCCAGATGAACAAAGCGCTGATGATCCTGATTAACGACGGGGTGGTGAAAGTGCCGCACCTGCTGCAAAGCACCGTGGAAGACGGCAAGCCCGTTCCGTGGGTCCAGCCTCATGAGCCGCCGGTAGGCGACATTCATTCCGGCTACTGGGAAATCGCCAAAGACGGCATGTTCGGCGTGGCCAACCGCGGCAACGGCACCGCGCACAAGTATTTCGCCAGCGCGCCGTATAAAATCGCGGCCAAGTCCGGTACCGCCCAGGTGTTTGGCCTGAAGGCCAACGAAACCTATAACGCGCACCGAATCTCTGAGCGTCTGCGTGACCATAAACTGATGACGGCGTTTGCGCCTTATAACAACCCGCAGGTTGCCGTGGCGATGATCCTGGAAAACGGCGGTGCCGGCCCGGCGGTCGGTACGATTATGCGCCAAATCCTCGATCACATCATGCTGGGCGATAACAACACCACGCTACCAAGCGAAAACCCGGCGGTGACCGCAGGGGAGGATCAATAATGACGGATAATCCGAACAAAAAATCGCTGTGGGATAAGATCCATCTTGACCCCACCATGGTGCTGATCCTGCTGGCGCTGCTGACCTACAGCGCACTGGTTATCTGGAGCGCCAGCGGTCAGGACGTCGGCATGATGGAGCGTAAAATCGGCCAGATCGCCATGGGCGTGGTGATCATGATCGTCATGGCGCAGATCCCGCCGCGGGTCTATGAAGGCTGGGCGCCCTATCTCTATATTTTCTGTATTATTCTGCTGGTGGCCGTCGACGCCTTCGGCGCCATCTCCAAAGGGGCGCAGCGCTGGCTGGATCTCGGTATCGTCCGCTTTCAGCCGTCGGAGATTGCAAAAATTGCCGTGCCGCTGATGGTGGCGCGCTTTATTAACCGCGACGTCTGCCCCCCTTCGCTGAAGAACACCGGTATTGCCCTGGTGCTGATCTTTCTGCCGACGCTGCTGGTAGCGGCGCAGCCTGACCTCGGGACCTCGATTCTGATCGCCCTCTCCGGTCTGTTTGTGCTGTTCCTCTCCGGCCTCAGCTGGCGACTGATCGGCATTGCGGTGGTGCTGGTCGCCGCCTTTATCCCGATTTTGTGGTTCTTCCTGATGCACGACTATCAGCGCCAGCGCGTGATGATGCTGCTCGATCCGGAAACCGACCCGCTGGGCGCGGGGTATCATATTATTCAGTCTAAAATTGCCATTGGCTCTGGCGGTCTGCGCGGCAAAGGCTGGCTGCACGGCACCCAGTCGCAGCTGGAGTTCCTGCCGGAACGCCATACCGACTTTATCTTCGCCGTTCTCGCCGAAGAGTTGGGCCTGATTGGCGTGCTGATCCTGCTGGCGCTCTATATTCTGCTGATCATGCGCGGACTGTGGATCGCCGCTCAGGCGCAGACCACCTTTGGCCGGGTCATGGCCGGTGGTTTAATGTTGATTTTATTCGTTTATGTCTTCGTAAATATTGGTATGGTGAGTGGTATTTTACCGGTGGTGGGCGTACCGTTGCCGCTGGTGAGCTACGGGGGCTCCGCCCTGATCGTATTGATGGCCGGGTTTGGTATCGTGATGTCGATCCATACCCACAGAAAAATGTTGTCGAAAAGCGTTTAAAGGGGTTCGCAATGCGTAAGCAATGGCTGGGGATCTGCATAGCAGCGGGGCTGCTGGCGGCATGTTCGAGTGATGACGTGCAACAAAAGACGGTCAGTACTCCACAGCCGGCCGTCTGTAATGGCCCGACGGTTGAGATCAGCGGCGCCGATCCGCAGTATGAAACGCCGAACGCGACGGCGAATCAGGATTATGAGCGCGACGGTAAGCGCTACAAAATCGTCCAGGATCCGGCAAACTTTACTCAGGCCGGTTTCGCGGCGATCTATGACGCGGAACCCAACAGCAACCTGACCGCCAGCGGTGAAACCTTCGACCCGACGCAGTTGACCGCGGCGCACCCGACGCTGCCGATCCCGAGCTATGCGCGGATCACCAACCTCGCCAACGGGCGCATGATCGTGGTGCGGATTAACGATCGCGGTCCCTACGGCAACGATCGGGTTATCTCGCTCTCTCGCGCGTCCGCCGACCGCCTGAACACCTCGAACAACACCAAAGTGCGTATCGACCCCATCATCGTCGCGCCTGACGGTTCGCTTTCCGGCCCGGGAATGGCTTGTACCACCGTCGCCAAACAGACTTACGCTCTGCCCGCCCGTCCGAATCTGGACGGCGGTGACGCTGCTGGCATGAACCAGCCTGCGCCCACTGACGTTCGCCCGATCAGCAACAGCACGCTGAAGCCGGAAGATAGCGTTGGCGCTCCGGTGAACAGCGGCGGTTTCCTCGGCGCCCCGACGCCGCTGAACAGCGGCGTGCTGGAGAGCAGCGAACCCGCGGCCGCCACCGCGACCGCACCTGCCGCCGGCGCCACGCCAGCAGCGCCGGTGACCGCCCCCGGCTCCATCCAGGGTAGCGTCGCGCCCGCAGCGGCCGCAGCCGCCGGCGCCGTTGCCGCTTCCTCTTCCGCCACCTCCAGCGCCAGCGGTAACTTTGTCGTCCAGGTGGGCGCAGTGAGCGACCAGGCGCGGGCGCAGCAGTATCAGCAGCGTCTGAGCCAGCAGTTCTCTGTGCCAGGCCGGGTCATGCAAAACGGTGCGGTGTGGCGTATTCAGCTGGGACCATTTGCCGACAAGGCGCAGGCCAGCGCCGTTCAGCAGCGCCTGCAAAGCGAAGCGCAGCTGCAGTCCTTTATTACTCGCGCCAACTAAAGGCCGCGGGCAGCCCGTTCACCTTGCGCATGTAAAAGTCATTAACAAACTCATGCGCAATGTCGGATGCTGGCCCGCAGAGCATTTGCTATAGTAAGGCACTTTTTTTAACTCCATCACGGATGCCGTTGTTCTGACCATGAAGACCTCTTTCACCGCTCGTTTACTCATCACGGCGCTCTCCGTTGCAGCGCTCTCCTCCGCTGCCCGCGCCGATGACCTGAATATCAAAACGATGATCCCAGGCGCCCCGCAGATTGACGCCGAATCCTGGATCCTTATCGATTACAATTCTGGCAAGGTGCTGGCTGAAAACAACGCCGACTCCCGCCGCGACCCGGCCAGTCTGACCAAAATGATGACCAGCTATGTTATTGGTCAGGCGATGAAAGCGGGCAAATTCAAAGAGTCCGATCTGGTCACCGTCGGCAACGACGCCTGGGCCACCGGCAACCCGGTATTCAAAGGCTCTTCCCTGATGTTCCTCAAACCGGGGATGCAGGTGCCGGTTTCCCAGCTGATCCGCGGTATCAACCTGCAGTCCGGTAACGATGCCTGCGTGGCGATGGCCGACTATGTCGCCGGCAGCCAGGATGCCTTCGTCAGCCTGATGAACAACTACGTCAACGCCCTCGGCCTGAAAAACACCCATTTCCAGACCGTTCACGGCCTCGACGCTGACGGCCAGTACAGCTCGGCGCGCGACATGGCGCTGATTGGCCAGGCGCTGATCCGCGATGTGCCGAACGAATACTCGATCTATCGTGAGAAAGAGTTCACTTTCAACGGCATCCGCCAGCTGAACCGTAATGGCCTGCTGTGGGATAACAGCCTGAACGTCGACGGCATCAAAACCGGCCACACCGACAAAGCAGGCTACAACCTCGTCGCTTCCGCCACCGAAGGCCAGATGCGTCTGATCTCGGCGGTAATGGGCGGCCGGACGTTCAAAGGGCGTGAGTCGGAAAGCAAAAAACTACTGACCTGGGGCTTCCGCTTCTTCGAAACCGTCAACCCGATTAAAGCCGGCAAAGAGTTTGCATCCGAACCAGCCTGGTTCGGCGACAGCGATCGCGCTTCGCTGGGGGTGGATAAAGACGTCTACCTGACCATCCCGCGCGGCCGGATGAAAGATCTGAAAGCCAGCTACGTGCTGAATAACACTGAGCTGCATGCTCCGCTGCAGAAAAACCAGGTCGTCGGCACCATTAACTTCCAGCTGGATGGTAAAACCATTGACCAGCGCCCGCTGGTGGTGCTGCAGGAAATTCCGGAAGGTAATTTCTTCGGTAAAATTATTGATTACATTAAATTAATGTTCCACCACTGGTTTGGTTAAAAATCGAACGCTTGAAAGTGTGATTTCCATCCCCATATACTATTCATCCAAGTAACCTGATAACTCCCGCCCTTGGTGGGAGTTATTATTTTGTCGTAACACCGGAGCTGACATGAAAACCAAACTTAACGAACTGCTTGAATTCCCTACTCCTTT
>OIXH01002931.1_pt1 | contig 16054 bp, 14 predicted proteins | sample 1587741 | NCBI WGS metagenome assembly OIXH01 (sample SAMEA3888916, study PRJEB22519) | human gut metagenome | biome: human gut; feature: human-associated habitat; material: faeces | place: Denmark | collected 2011 | reverse complement strand
CTGCTGCTCGCGCCGAGCGACCTTTTACTGCTTGACGAGCCGACAAACCATCTCGACACCGCCTCGTGCGAGTGGCTGGAGGAATATCTGCGCTCCTACAAAGGCGCCGCCGTTATCATCTCCCACGACCGCTACTTTTTGGACGCGGTGACCACCCGAACAATCGAAATCGAGGGCGGCCGCGTGTTCGTCTCCGACGGCGGCTACACCGAATATATGAAACGCAAGGCGGCGCGAGTTGAAGCCGAGATGCGCGAATACGAAAACACGATGAAGGAGATCGAGCGCATCGAGGGCATAATCGCCCAACAGCACCAGTGGAACCGCGAGCGCAACATCAAGACCGCCGACTCAAAGCAAAAGCAGGTCGACCGTCTGCGCGCGACACTGCACAAGCCGATAATTGAAAACAGTGATATTCGTTTCAAATTTACGCCGCAGGGCGTCACCGGCAACGAAGTATTGCACATAAACGGTGCGTCAAAAGCATACGGCGACCGCGTGCTGTACAACGATGTGCGGCTGGATATCATGCGCGGCGAACGTGTATTTTTGCTCGGTTCAAACGGCTGCGGCAAAACCACCCTTATCAAACAGATCATGGCAGGCAGCGGCGTCCGTTTCGGCGCAGGTGTCAAATGCGACTATTTTGACCAGACGCAAAACACCCTGCACGACGAAAAGACCGCCCTTGACGAAATATGGGATGAGCATCGTCTGATGACGCGCACCGAGATACAAAACGCACTGGCGATGTTTCGCTTTCGCGGCGACGACGTTTTCAAGAAGGTCGCCGATCTGTCGGGCGGCGAGCGGGCGCGAATTGCCATACTCAAGCTCATGCTGTCGGGCGCGAATTTTCTTCTGCTCGACGAGCCGACCAACCACCTCGATATTTATTCCCGAGCGGCTTTGGAGGACGCGCTGCTCGCCTTTGACGGCACGCTGCTCATCGTCTCCCACGACCGCCGTTTCATAAACCGTCTCGCCGACAAGATATGGGCGATGGACGGCGGCAGAGTGACCGAATACCGCGGCGATTACGACTACTATCTTGCTCACCGCTGTGCCTCCTCCGCCGAGGAGAAAAAGCCGCAAAAAGCAATCGGCAGCGGCGGACTGGAATACAAAGCGCGCAAGGAGCAGGAATCCCGAATCAGAAAGCTGAAAACACGGGTGGCCGCCCTCGAAAAGCGGCTGAGCGAAATCGACGCGGAAACAACGGCGATAAACGCCGAGCTGGCGGGCGAGGAGGTCGCCGCCGATTACAAAAAAACAATGGAGCTGACCGAGCGCCTGGCACAGCTTGAAAAGGAGAGCGACGCCGCCATGACCGAGTGGAGCGACGCCGCCGATGAGCTGGAGGAACTGATATGAAAACGCTGTACATTACCGATCTTGACGGAACTTTGCTCGGCAAAAACGCGGAGATAAGCGATTTTACGCTGTCGACGGTAAACAGCTTTGTCGATAACGGCGGCTGCTTCACCATTGCCACCGCCCGTTCGATCGGCTCGGCGCGAATGGTCGTGCCAACGCTCAAAACCAACGCGCCGGCAGTGCTGATGAACGGCGTTTTCCTGACCGATCTTTCCGCCGGCAAAGCGCTGGAGGTCTACTACTTTCCCGAAAACACGGTCAGGCAAGCGTTAAACGCATTTTTGTCGGAGGGTCACTTTCCGAATGTGTATTATTTCAAAAACGGCCGCATTGAGGTCGAGGTCTCCGGCTTTAACAACGCATACGAGCGCGACTTTTTCACCGCGCGTAAGAAAATGTTTCTTGACTACAACGAAGTGGTGAATTACCGCGGCGGCGACAGGGTCGTTTACATGAACGCTGTCGGCGAACACGACCGCCTGTGCCGCATTGCCGACAGGCTCTCGCATATCGGCGGCGTCAGTTACGTCCTTTACGCCGACAATTATTCCGACTACTACTTTTTAGAGGCATTTTCCGACAAAGCCAACAAAAAATCGGGCATCGAGCGGCTGCGCGCCCTCGGATACGACTGCATAGTCGCGTTCGGCGACAATTACAACGACCTCGGTATGTTTGAGGCTGCCGACGTCGCGGTCGCGGTCGGAAACGCCTGTGATGACGTCAAGTCGGCTGCCGACATCGTCATCGGCGAGAACTATAACGACGGAGTGGCAAAGTTCTTGCTGCAAATTGCCGCAAATTGTTGAAATTTGACCGCTGAAAATGATACAATAACGGGTAGGTAAACAGAATTGAAAAGCTCGGTTAAAAGCATAATATTCATTTTGCTTGCGGCGGTCATGCTGACCGCTGTCTGCTCCTGCGCCAAAAAAGCCGACAGTTCACGCATTGACGGTTTTGCAATGGACACCACCGTCAGCGTGACCGTTTACGGCGACCGAGCAAGCGACCTTGCGGCGGCCGCACTGCGCGAGACGACAGCGTTGGAAAACGCCCTTTCGTGGAGTATTCCGACCTCCGAGGTGGCTCTCATAAACGCCGCGGCAGGCAAGCCTGTTTCCGCGCCCCAAGCGGCGGCGATACTGAACGCCGCACTGCCGCTGACCGACGATACCGACGGTGAGTTTTCGCTGTCGCTTAGGCGTCTTTGTGCATTATGGGGCATAGGCTCGGATAACGCACGCGTGCCGACCGCCGACGAGATTGCCGCGACGCTTGCCGACTGCGACACGTCGGTCACTGTAAGCGGCGACGAGGTCACTTTGAGCAACAAGTCGGCGGAGCTTGATTTCGGCGCGGTCGGAAAGGGCGCCGCCTGTGACAAAATAGCCGACCTGCTTTCCGAACGGAAGGCGACCGCCGCCGTTGCAGCAGTGGGCGGCAGTATACTGTGCTACGGTAAAAAGCCCGACGGTGACTGGAGCATCGCCGTTGCCGTTCCCGGCGACGTAAACACCGCGCTAGGCACGCTTACCTTCAGCGGAACCGCATTTGTCTCCACCTCCGGCAGTGAGGAGCGCTTTTTTATTGCCGACGGTGTGAAATATCATCACATTTTCAGCGGAATCACCGGCTATCCCGCAAAGACCGGACTGACTTCGGTCACCGTGGCGGCAAACAGCGGCATTCTGTCGGACGCTCTTGCGACCGCCTGCTTTCTTTTGGGATACGATCGGTCACTGCCGCTGCTGAAAAAGTACGGCGCAAACGCCGTTTTCGTCACCGATGACATGACAGTGAGAGTGACCGACGGTCTGAAGAACTCATTTTTACTGAGCAATACCGAATATACGTTAATACGTTAAGTTAATACATTAAAATAAGGCTGTTCCAATTTGAAAGCAAATTGAATAATGGAAACAAACTGCCTTTTACTGTAATCAACCGCCGAGATAAGGAGTGATCCACCGCATGAACAGGCCGCTTTTCAAAAAAGCAGACGCGGTAATAATAGCGCTGCTTGTTATTCTGTGCGGCGTTGTGCTGCTGCGTCCGCGGCAAAGCGGCGGCGAAGTAAAGATTACCGAAAACGGCAAGACCGCCGCCGTGCTGCCGCTTGATAAGGACGGCGAGCTAACCGTCGGCGCGGTCACCGTGACCGTCAGCGGCGGCGAGGCGTGGATCAGCGGCTCCGATTGCGCGGACAAAAACTGCATACGCACAGGGCATCTGCGGCGCGCGGGAGACGCCGCCGTTTGCCTGCCGAACAGGGTGGCCGTCACCGTTACGGGTGAGCGCGAAACGGACGGTGTGACATGGTAAGAAAAAACCGGAGCGCGCGCCGCACTGCCATGCTCGGATTGCTGGCAGCGTCGGCGGTCGCAATATCGGCGGCGGAGAATATGCTGCCTGCCTTTCCGTTTATGCCGCCGGGCGCAAAGCTCGGCCTGTCCAATATCATCACCATGTTTCTGGCGATGAACGGTATGATATCGCCCGCGCTTTTTATCGCTCTTGCAAAGGGCGCGTTCGCTCTGCTGACGCGCGGCGTCACCGCAGGCGCTATGTCTGCGGCAGGCGGAGTTCTGTCAGCCCTCGTCATTTTCATTCTTTCGCGCAGCCGCAAATTCGGGCTGATTGGGCTTGGCGTAGCCGGAGCTGCGGCTCACAACGCCGCTCAGCTCGCGATAGCCGTTGCGGTGATGGGCGGTGCAATGATATGCTATATACCGATACTGCTTATTTTCGCCGTGCTGACCGGCACGGTCACAGCAATACTGCTTAAATACCTGATCCCGACGATAAGTCGCCTGGAACTTGACAAAAACGGTAATGGAGGAGAGAAGCCTTGAAATACCTAACTCAAATAATCAAACCGGTCAAGCGCCCCGTAGGCGGTGTTAGAGTACCGCACCGAAAAAACACGATCGATTCGCCGTCGGTCACCATGCCACCGCCGCAGCAGGTGTTTATTCCCGTTCACCAGCACATCGGCGCGCCCTGTGTGCCGCTGGTCAAAAAGGGCGACGAGGTAAAGGTCGGTCAGCTCATTGCCGACGCGCAAAGTCCTGTCTCCGCGCCCGTTCACGCGTCTGTATCGGGCACCGTTTCGTCAGTATTCACACGCACGACGGCGACCGGTCAGCAGGTTGAATTTATCGTCATCGACTCCAACGGCATGATGACGCCCGACCCGTCAGTCGCGCCTCCGCAGATAAACGACCGCGAGCAATTTGTCGCCGCAGTCCGTGCAAGCGGACTGGTCGGACTGGGCGGTGCGGGATTTCCGGCGGCGGTAAAGCTGTCGCCGTCACCCGACAAGATAATCGACACGCTGATAATCAACTGCGCCGAATGTGAACCGTACATAACCTCCGACTACCGTGAATGTATCGAGCATCCCGACGACGTTCTGTACGGCGTATACCGCGTAAAGGAACTGCTCGGCATCGAGCGCGTCGTAATATGCGTCGAGGACAATAAACCGGAGGCGATACGCATTCTCGCCGACATAGCGTCTCGCGACGACCGTTGCGGTGACGCTGTTAAAATAATGAAGCTGCAATCCAAATATCCTCAGGGAGCCGAAAAAGTGATGATTCGTTCGGCAACGGGGCGCGTAGTGCCTGCCGGAAAGCTGCCTGCCGACGTCGGATGTATAGTCATGAACATCACCAGCGTCGCATTCCTCGCACGCTACCTGAAAACGGGTATGCCGCTGGTGTCAAAGCGCGTTACCGTCGACGGCAGCGCGGTCAAAAATCCTCAGAATGTCATCGTCCCGATAGGAACGCGCATATGCGACGTGGTCGATTTCTGCGGCGGCACTCTTTGCGACGCCAAAAAAATACTTTTCGGCGGCCCGATGATGGGCACGGCAGTCTATGACCCCGACCTGCCCGTTATGAAGAACACCAACGCGATCCTGCTCTTTGACGGGCGCGACGCAACTCCGCCGACACCTACCGCCTGCATACGCTGCGGAAAATGCGTTGCTCACTGCCCGATGAGGCTGATGCCCGTCGCGGTCGAGCAGGCGCTCAAAACCGACGACATCGAACGGCTGAAAAAGCTGTCGGTGCTGAGCTGTATGGAATGCGGCTGCTGCTCCTTCGGCTGTCCGGCGCACAGACCGCTCGTTCAGTCGATGAAGATGGCAAAGCAAAAAGTGAGGTGAGCCGATAAAATGGATAAATTAATGGTTTCTCCGTCGCCGCACATTTACAGCGGTGACTCGACGCGCAAGGTAATGCTCGACGTGATAATCGCCCTGCTGCCGGCGTCGGTAATGAGCATAGTTTACTTCGGATACAACGCCGCTTTGCTGATAGCTGTGTGCGTTGCCACCGCCGTTTTCAGCGAATGGGCTTGCCGCCGCATAATGAAACGCGAATCGACCGTCGGCGACCTGTCGGCAATTGTAACAGGTCTGCTGGTCGCTCTCGGACTGCCGTCCACACTGCCGCTGTGGATGGCGATGATCGGCTCCGCCGTCGCCATAGTGGTCGTCAAGCAGATGTTCGGCGGAATAGGTCAAAACTTTGCCAACCCTGCCATTGTCGGCAGAATCGTGCTGATGATGTCATTCACCGCCGCCATGACCGACTGGGTCGAGCCGTTTAGCTGGCTCAGTGGCTCATCCGACGCCGTAACAACGGCGACTCCGCTTGCTTCAACATACGATGGCGGCGCTACATACATTGATATGCTGCTCGGTAAAACAGGCGGCTCGCTCGGTGAGACCTGCGCCGTTGCCCTGATTGTCGGCGGTGTGTGGCTCGTCTGCCGCCGCGTCATAACGCCGACCATTCCGCTCGTATTCATCGGTACGACCGCCGCCGTGCTGTACCTTTGCGGCGCCGACCCGATCAAGGGCGTTCTGTCGGGCGGACTGCTCATCGGCGCGATATTCATGGCGACCGATTACGTCACCTCGCCGACCACCGAATGGGGCAAGGTTATTTTTGCGCTCGGCTGCGGACTTATCACTGCGATAATACGCGTGTACGGCTCTCTGCCGGAGGGCGTCTCCTTCGCAATACTGCTTATGAACATACTTACTCCGCATATCGACCGTCTGGTCATGACCCGTCCGTTCGGCACGGTGAAAGCAAAAAAGGAGGCGCAGTGATGAAGATACTTAAGCCTGCGATTATCCTTACCGTAATATGCATTGTCGTGACCGCCGCCGTTGCGGGAGCAAATCTGCTGACCGCCGACACGGTCGCAAAGGCCGAAGCGGCGGCTGAGCAGGCGGCGCGCGCCGTCGTACTGCCTGCCGATGACTACGAAATGATTGCCGACGGCTGCTACGCCGCGAAAAGCAGCGGCTCTGTCATCGGATATGTTATAACCACCTCTGCAAAAAGCGGATACAGCGGCTCGCTCGTCACCGTGATGACCGGAATTAACGCCGACGGCACCATTGCCGCGGTGACCGTCCTCTCATGTGATGACGAGACGCCGGGACTGGGTCAAAACGCCGCTAAGCCCGACTTCACCGACCGGTTCATCGGCAAATCGGGTGCGCAAAGCGTGACAAAGGACGGCGGCGAGATATCCGCCGTCACCAGCGCGACCATGACATCGCGCGCCGTCTGTGAGGCGGTCAGCGAGGCTGTCAAAATATTCGACAGCGTAAAGGAGGCGGAATAACGTGAAAAACATTGACATAATCAAAAACGGAATAGTCCGCGAAAATCCTACCCTGCGCCTGATACTCGGCACCTGCCCGACCCTTGCCGTCACCACCTCCGCCATAAACGGCATCGGAATGGGACTGGCGGCGACCTTTGTGCTTATCGGCTCCAACCTGACCATTTCCCTGCTGCGAAAGGTTATTCCCGATAAAGTCCGCATACCTGCCTACATCACCATAATTGCCGGATTCGTTACCGTGATACAAATGCTTCTGAAAGCATATTTTTACGACACTCTTTACTCGGCGCTCGGCATTTATCTGCCGCTGATAGTCGTCAACTGCATAATCCTCGCCCGTGCGGAGATGTTCGCCGGCAAAAACAAGCCGCTTGCGTCGGTCTGCGACGGTCTCGGAATGGGTATCGGCTTCACCGCCGCGCTGCTGCTCATGGGCATGATACGCGAGCTGCTCGGAGCCGGCACGATATTCGGCATCGCGGTGACCGCCGGCGCTATCGAGCCGATGACGCTCATGCTGCTGCCGCCGGGAGGCTTCTTTGTCTTCGGCGTGTTGATCGCCCTGTCAAACAAGCTGGCGAAGCGGCTTGACGCCGAGCCGAAATCGGCGGAAAGCTGCGACGGCAACTGCGCCGCCTGCCCTGCCTGCGGAAACACCGCCGGAGGTGACGCCGAATGAAACAAATGCTGATAATTTTCTTCGCCGCGGTATTGACAAACAACTTCGTTTTGTCAAAATTTCTCGGTATATGCCCCTTCCTCGGCGTGTCGAAAAAGGTATCCACCGCCTTTTCAATGAGCGTCGCGGTAACGCTGGTCATGGTCGTCGCAACCGCCGCGACCTGGCCGGTATACAACAGCATACTCGTTCCGTACGGACTTGAGTATCTGCAAACCATCGTTTTCATACTGATAATCGCCGCGCTGGTACAGCTCATTGAAACGGCGATAAAGAAATTTTCGCCGCCGCTTTATCAGGCGCTCGGCATTTACCTGCCGCTGATAACCACCAACTGCGCCGTTTTGGGCGTTACGGTGCTCAACATCAGCGAAGGCATGACCTACGGTCAGTCGCTGGTCAACTCATTCGGCGCAGGAGTCGGTTTCCTGGTCGCGATGATGCTCTTTTCGGGCGTTCGCGGCAGAATGGAGTCGAGCGACATTCCCGAATCGCTCAAAGGACTGCCGATCACGCTTATTGCGGCGTCGATCGTGGCTTTGTCCTTTCTCGGACTCGGCGGCATCGTCGAGAACATATTTGCGTAAAAGGAGGCGGCTGTAACAATGACTGATATCCTTGTTCCCGTCCTTATCGTCGCCGGTATCGGACTCGTGTGCGGTGTTATGCTCGCACTTGCGTCCCATTTTCTCGGCGTAAAGGTCGACGAACGCGCCGAAAAGGTGCGCTCCGAGCTGCCGGGAGCCAACTGCGGCGCCTGCGGCTATGCCGGATGCGATTCCTACGCCGCCGCTGTCGCCGCCGGAGAGGCCGAGCCGTCGCTGTGCGGTCCGGGAGGCTCCGCGGCAGCAACCGCGATCGCCGAAATTATGGGCACGTCGGTCGGCGATCTGCGCCGCAAATACGCCGTGGTAATGTGCCGCGGCAGCGGCGAATTTACCGCCGACAAATTCGATTACCGCGGCATAAACTCCTGCGCGGCGGCATCAATGCTTGCCGCAGGTCCTGCCGCCTGCCGATACGGATGTATCGGACTGGGCGATTGCGCGGCGGTATGCGAATACGGCGCAATCACAGTGAATAACGGCGTTGCGGCGGTCGATCCGGCGCTTTGCGGCGCCTGCGGAAAATGCGCCGCTGTCTGCCCGAAGCATATCATTCGTGTGACCGACGCCGACGACCGCGCGGTTGTGCGATGCATGAACTCCGACAAGGGCGCCGTCACACGCAAAGATTGCGCGACCGGCTGCATCGGCTGTATGAAGTGCGTGAAAGCGTGCGAATACGGCGCGGTAACGGTCGAAAACTTTGTGGCAAAGGTTGCGCCCGACAAATGCATCGGCTGCGGAAAGTGCGAGGAAGCCTGTCCGCAGCACATAATAAGCGTATTCAAAGCCAACTGAGCGCGCCGACCGCATGATTGTAAAAGAAATAATGATTTACGCGGCGGAATATTGCGGACCGCGCCCGATTTTGTCATCGTCATAGCAACCGGCACGCCGATAAGCAGCGCAAAAACCGGCGCAAAACGGTACTCGCCGCTCGGTAATGCGGGGCATTGATCGGTCGCCGCCGATTGATAAATCACGGTGCGAAACGGTTGCCGTCACCTGATAAGGCGACCGTGAAATCCGAACGGCAAAGCGCCGCGCGGCAACGGTAATTCCGTGAAAATGCGCGCTGTTTTGAAAACGCCACTAAGTAAACAGTTCAGAAAAACGACGCTGATATATAAATCAAGCTGTCCGCCGAAAATTTCGGCGGACAGCTTTTTTCGTATCCGGACGTTATTGTGCTGACCCATTGTCGCACTTATGCGCTGTTTTTTTATTCTGTACTGATGCGCTGTCATGTTGCGCGTCGCGTTATTATTTCTTAATGATGCGCTATTGTGCTGCTGCGTTGTTTTATTATCCCGTAATGGTGCATTGTCGGCTGATAAGTTGTTTTATAATTTCGCGCTGACGCGCTGTTTTACGAATCAGGCAGTTTTGTTGGTTAACACAGCGTATATCGAGCGGCGCGGTGCATAGTCGCCGCACTGTTTCATTGTCGCCGCACTGTTTCATTGTCGCCGCGCCGCGCGCCGTTAAAATCCGTTACTCGGCTATGTTTTTGCCTGACGCGATTATCTCTGTGTACGTCTTATACGCCTGCTCCCATGCGGCGCTGTCCTGCGGCTCGTAACGCGTTATATCGGTCGACGCCGAGACGGCTTTGCGTATATCCGTCAGGTCGCGAAGCTCACCGAGCGCGTAATAAACGACGGCGATGTTGCCCATAACGGTCGCCTCGGTCGGCCCTGCCAGCACCTCCACACCGGTTGCGTCGGCGGTCATACGGCACAGCAGCTTATCCTTGATACCGCCGCCGAGCATGTTTATGCGGTGATACGCGCCGCCGTTCTGCTCATTAAGCCGGTTAAAGGTCAGCTTGTATTTCATGGCGATGCTCTGGTAAATGCAGCGCATGATCTCGCCGCGGTTCTGCGGCACATACTGACCGCTCAGCTCGCAGTAGCGGCACACCCGTTCGGGCAAATTGCCCGCAGCTTCAAACATGGGGTGGTCGACATCGACAAAGCAGCGAAACGGCTCGCTCGCGAGCGCTTCCTGCTCCAGCGTGTTAAAGCTTACGTCGTCGCCCTCTCTGCGCCACTGGCGGCGCGACTCCTGAATCAGCCACAGTCCCATGATATTTTTCAGATAGCGCACCGTACCGTCAAATCCGATCTCGTTGGTAAAACCGCTCTCGCCGTCGGTAAGAATCGGCGTGCGGCTCTCGATACCGAACAGGCTCCATGTTCCGCAGCTTATGTAGACGAAATCGTCCGACAGGCTGGGCGTGGCGGCGACGGCGGACGCCGTGTCGTGCGTCGCAACGGCGATAACCGGCACCTTGGGGCAGCCGAGTTCCTCGCAAATGTCATCGGACAACATTCCGTAGGTATCTCCCGGCTGAATAATCGGCGCAAAAATGCCGCGCGGCAGTTCAAGACGGTCGATAAGCTCAAAGCTCCAGTCAAGCGTATTCGGGTCAAACAAATTTGTGGTCGAGGCGACGGTTGCCTCGGCGCGTATACTGCCCGTCAGCATATAGGCGAACAGGTCGGGGATGAGCAGCATTTTGTCGGCGCGGCTGAGCAGCTCCGGCTCGCTGTATTTGAGGTACATGAGCTGGTACAGCGTATTGATACGCAGGCACTGAGTGCCCGTCATGCCGTATATCTCGTTTTTCGGCACACTGCGGAACACGCGTTCCATAATGCCCTCGGTGCGCTTGTCGCGGTAGTGAACAGGATTGGCGAGCAGACGGCCGTCGCCGTCGACAAGCCCGAAATCGACTCCCCATGTGTCGATTCCGATGGCGTCAAAGCCGCCCTCGGCAAGTGCCTTTGTTATGCCGTTCTTTATCTCGAAAAACAGCCGCAGTATGTCCCAGTACATAGTCCCGCGGACGGTTACGGGGTCATTTGAAAAGCGGTGTATTTCTTTCATTTTTATTTTGCCGCCGTCAAGCTCGGCAAGCATTGCGCGTCCGCTCGACGCGCCGAAGTCAAAGGATAAAACGCGTTTCATATCTGTTACCTCCGAAATGAATGTGTTGCATTAATATGTCAAAAAGCGAGCGGCAATCGGTCTTTGCCGCCTCAGCCCTGCTCGTCAAGGGTCAGCGCGTACGCCGGCATAAATTCTTCAAGGAACAGGTCGGCGGCAGGTATGCCCATTTCGCGCAGGGCGTCGGTCTGCGCCTTTTCGGCGGATAAAAATTCGCGGTTGCCGGTGCTTCGCTCCTCGATGCACTTTGCTATCGCCGACAGACGGTCTGCCGCCTTGATAAAGGGCGCGTATGGCGCATCCTCGGCCGTCGGGGAGATATATCTGCCGATCTCGCCGCGCATATCCTCGGGCAGATAGCCGGTTAACTGCTTGCAGGCGGCGCTTTCCGCCGCCTTGTAAGCGGCGCGCAGCTCGCTGTTGAAGTATTTTACGGGCGTGGGCATATCTCCCGTCAGTATCTCGCTGACGTCGTGGTACATTGCCAGCACGGCGGCGTGCTCGGGATCGAGAGTGCCGCCGAAGCGTTTGTTATCAATGACTACAAGCGCATGAGCGATAAAAGCGGTGTCAAGCGTATGCTCGCTCAGGTTCTCGTTCTGTGCATTACGCATGAGACTCCATCGGTTGATGTATTTGAGCCGCGAAAGAATGGCGTAAAACTTGCTTGCCATATCGGTTTTCCCCCAAAAATATAATAAAATCGCATGTTTGTCAAAAAAACACAAATAATACTTTATTATTATATCAAAAACTGTTATAATATCAATATCTTAAAATCAGCGGTCGTATGCTTTTTGCTCCGCTGACCGTAATTTCACCATCCGGAGGACGACAAATGCAGCTTTTTTGCAAGCAAAAGGAACGGTATAAAGAAGCGTTTTTTATAGCGCTCGGAGTTGCCTTTATCTTTTTCATTCCGTTTATAATCAAGGATAAGGGTTATTTCTTTTTCTACGGTGATTTCAACGTTCAGCAGATCCCGTTTTACAAAACGGCGCATCAGGCTGTGCGATCGGGCAACATTTTTTGGAACTGGAACACCGATCTCGGCGTCAATTTCATCGGCTCGTACACATTTTATCTGCTCGGCAGTCCGTTTTTCTGGCTGACCATTCCTTTCCCCAACTGGATGGTACCGCACCTGATCGGTCCGCTGCTCATGCTCAAATTCGCCTGCGCGTCGCTGACGGCATACTGCTATCTGCGCCGCTTCTGCCGAAACAAAGATTACGCGCTCATCGGCGCGCTGCTGTACGCGTTCTGCGGTTTCTCGGTATACAACATCTTCTTTAACCATTTTCACGAGGCGATCGTTTACTTTCCGCTGCTGCTGCTTTCGCTTGAAATGCTGGTCGCGGACAACCGCCGCGGTCCCTTTGCGTTCATAGTTTTTCTTTCATCGCTGTCCAACTACTACTTCTTCGTCGGAATGTGCGTTTTCCTCGTTATCTACTGGGCGGTACGCACCCTCTCCGGCTGCTGGAGAATGGATATGCGCATTTTCGGAAAAATACTTCTCGAGGGAGTTATCGGTATAGGTTTGGCGGCAATTATTCTGATACCGAGCTACTACTCGGTAATCCAAAACAACCGCGTCGGCGGATATCTGACCGGTTGGAATATGCTGCTGTACAACAAAAATCAGCGGTTTCTTAATATTATTCAGTGCTTCTTCTTCCCGCCCGACAACCCTGCGCGCCCCGTCTTTTTCCCCGACGCCGACGCGAAATGGTCGTCACAGGCAGGATGGCTGCCGCTGTTCGGCATGACAGGCGTTATCGCCTGGCTGTCAAACCGCCGCAAAACATGGCAGCGCCGACTGATAATAACCCTGCTGTTTATGGCGCTGATACCCGTGCTCAACAGCGCGTTCCAGCTTTTCAACTACGCCTACTACGCCCGTTGGTTCTATATGCTGGAGCTGATGATGGTTCTCGCTACCGTGCAGTCGCTCGACCGCGCAGACATTGATTGGAGCACTGCATTCCGCTGGAGTGCCGGCATCACTCTCGCCTTTACGCTTGCCATCGGTCTTATTCCTCAGTATCACAGCAAAGAGGACGGTTTCACCGACTTTGGACTGTATAACAAGGACGGTGACTTTTACAAGCTGAGATTTTGGATGGAGTGCCTGATCGCACTGGTCTGCGTTGGGCTGCTGATTGCGCTGTTCACCTACCGCGGCAACATTTTTGCAAAAAAGAAAAATCGCAGCCGCGGCGAAATGGTAAGCCGGCTCAGAAAGAAAGCGCCGCGATTCGTTACCATGTGTATATGCCTTATATGCATAGTTTCGGTCGGCTACGCCGGAATATTTATCTACTGGGGCAAGCTGTCTTCCAACGACACGACCGGATTCATCATCCCCGATCTGCTCGAGGGCAACTTTGAACTGGAGGATTCCGACCAATACCGAGTCGACGTTTACAGCGGCATGGACAACGAGGCGATGTATCTCGGTCTGCCGACAATACAGGCGTTCCACTCCATCGTTCCCGCGTCGGTTATGGATTACTACCCCTATGTCGGCGTGGACCGCGGCGTTGCATCACGCCCCGAGACATCGGTGTATCAGATTCGCTCCTTCCTCAACTGCCGCTACCTTATCGACAGCACCAAAAACAGCAGCGACTTTGACGAAACGACAATGCCCGGCTGGTCCTACTACGGTCAGGTGGAAAATCACGACGTTTGGGAAAATCAGTACTGCATACCCTACGGCTTCACATACGATATGTGCATCACCGAGGACAACGCCAAGCAGTACGAGGGCAACTCCGCCGCGCTTATGCTCAAGGCGATGATAGTTACAAATATTCAAAAGGCAAAGTACAGCGACGTGCTTAAATCGGTCGACTCCATTCCGGGCGAGGATTTCTCCGAAAACGCATATTACCTCGACTGCCTCGCACGCCGCGCAACCTCGATCAACAACACATTCTCGGTCGACAACCGCGGATTCACCTCCGGAGTTGACCTCGACCGCAAAAATCTCGTTTTCTACGCCGTGCCTTACGAGGACGGCTGGACGGCATATGTCGACGGCAAAAAGGTCGACATTGAAAAGGTCAATATCGGATTTATGGCGGTTCTCGTCGGTGAGGGCAAACACACCGTCCGCTTCGAGTACATGACTCCGGGACTGAAGATCGGCGCGGCGATTACCGGTGCAGCGTCTCTCGGATTTGTCGCCTACATCCTGCTTTGGTATATTTACAAGCGCAAAAATCCCGACAAGTGCATCGCCGTTTACCCCGAGGGCAAACGTATGCGTGCCGAGTGGGAGGAGGATGACCGTCTTGCCGCCGAGTGGGAGGAGCACCGGCGAACGCTTGCTCTGACCGAAACTGTTTCCGATACGGACGACGGAGAGTCGGACAAAAAGAGTAAAAAGAAAAAGTCGGACGAAAATCCGTTCGCGGCCTTTATTGATGAGGTATTCGACGCTTTTGAAAAGCCGTCAGGCGGCAAAAAGAGTGCGAATAAGCGCACCACGGCCGATGACACAAACGCGGCGGAACCCGACGGCACCGTTACCGCCCCCGAAAGCCAAAGCAACATCGGCGCGGCGGTCGACGGGGATTCACTGCCCGATATGTTCATCGTTAAGGATGACGATCATCAGCCAACGACGGAAAATGACGCCGACGGTTCGGATACGAAAGGAATGTAAAACAAATGTCGATTCTGTATATTGTAGTGCCATGCTATAATGAGCAGGAGGTGCTTGGCGAGACCACGCGCCGCCTGACGGCAAAGCTCAGCGATATGATTCGCGGCGGAATATGCTCGCCGCAGTCGCGCATACTTTATGTCGACGACGGCTCACGCGACAAAACATGGGATATTATCACCGATATTTTCAGAGAAAATCAGCTCGTCTGCGGTCTTAAGCTGGCGCACAACCGCGGCCACCAGAACGCGCTGTACGCCGGGCTGATGACGGCGCGCAATTTTGCCGACTGCATCGTGTCGATGGACGCCGATCTTCAGGACGATATCGACGTGCTTGATAAATTTATGGATAAGTTCCAAAACGAGGGCTGCGACATCGTTTACGGTGTGCGCTCCAGCCGCGAGACCGACACATTCTTTAAGAAAACGACGGCGCAGGGCTTTTACAAGATTATGAAGGCCCTCGGAGTGGAAACGGTATACAACCACGCTGACTACCGTCTGATGAGCAAGCGCGCGGTCGATGCGCTCGCTCAGTACGACGAGGTAAACCTCTTTTTGCGCGGCATCGTCCCCGACATCGGGTTCAAGACCGACTGCGTTTATTATGAGCGCCACGAGCGCTTTGCCGGCGAATCAAAGTATCCGCTGAAAAAGATGATATCGTTTGCCATTCAGGGCATAACTTCGTTCAGCGTAAAACCGCTGGCACTGATATTTGCCATCGGCGCTGTCATATCGGTGCTGAGCGTGTTCGGCTTGATCGCCGCGCTGATAATGAAGCTGTGCGGCCTTTCGGCAGGGTTCACCGTACTGCTGTCGTCAATATGGCTCGTGTGCGGCATTTTGATGCTTTCAATGGGCGTCGTCGGCGAATATATCGGCAAAATTTACAGCGAGGTCAAGCACAGACCCAAATTTATTCCCGAAAAACTGCTTAAAAAATAAAATAGCGGTTGAATATACGCCGACTGTATGATAAAATCTTAAAGAAATTTTCGTAATAATATTTCATAATAATAACATTTTTTTGAGGAGATTGAGAGATGAAAAACGGTATCATTTTCATGCCGCACGGCAACCTGCAGTATTCGCGTCT
>OIXH01002925.1_pt1 | contig 16078 bp, 17 predicted proteins | sample 1587741 | NCBI WGS metagenome assembly OIXH01 (sample SAMEA3888916, study PRJEB22519) | human gut metagenome | biome: human gut; feature: human-associated habitat; material: faeces | place: Denmark | collected 2011 | reverse complement strand
ACCGGGGAAGATTATGGTGTGTTTTATGATGGCTACAGACTGAAAATTGCGCCGGATCAATGCAGAGTGCTGATCGGTGAACTGGTGACCAGGTAATGGATGAATACTGTAAAAAATGCGGAAAAGAACTCACTCATGATGAAATTGCACTTTACAGAAAGATTTATAATCGCGGAGCGAAAGATTTTCTGTGTATTTCCTGCAGCAGTCAGTATCTTGAGGTTAGTGAGGAACTTTTGCTTACGAAAATGCAGGAATTCAAGGACATGGGGTGTACGTTGTTTCTTCAGTAGTAGCATTTCCGAAGGAGCAGCTACAAGGAAGAAACCCTGGACGGCTATGGATTCCAGGATCTTGTAAAGTTTGATACCGATAAGTATCAGATTGAATTAGATGCTAAGAATGCAGTTGCTGCAAAATAACCAATACAGCGATTGCAGTAATTTCAAAATTGGTTCTAAATAGTTACCAATTCTGGTACGATTGATTTTTGAGGCGCCTTGTTTTTAGTAGAAAGGCAGGAACAATATGGATCATTCAGCAATTTTACCAAACGGAAAATCCTTTGAATTTTGGGAGGTGCCGGTAACTTATAAAAAAGAAATTCATGTTAATCAGAATCACCCTATGGCGGATGATGCAAATGAGGGTACTTTGGAGAAACCGCTGAAAACAATTAATGCTGCGGCAAAGCTGGCAACAGCAGGCAGCCGTGTTTTGATTCATGGCGGGGAATATCGCCTGAATCCAGAACTTTTCAAAGGATATAACCCGTTTTGTGCGGTTAATATATTACACGACAGGTTATTTATTGAATATGAAAAAACAGATATGACTACTTATCTGAACCGAAGAGGAATGATTTTCTGTGATGGAAAACCTCTGCAGCAGGTGGCTTTATATAATCAGATGTCCAAATGTCAGGGAAGCTACTGGGTAGAAGCCAATGGACAGACAGTTCATTTCCGTCTGCCGGGACCTTTTGCAGAGCTTGATCCTAACCGGATTTATGACATTGATCCCAGAAAGAAATAGTAAAATTAGCGGAGGTAGGAATTATGCTGAGAACAGTACGGACAGAAAATGGATGGGTGAAAGGTATTGAAGCCGCAGACCCTAGGATAACTGCATTTAAGGGAATCCCTTTTGCGGCTCCTCCGGTAGGAGAGAACAGATGGAGAGCACCCCAGCCCTGTGAAGACTGGGATGGAGTTCGTGAATGCTATCGCTTTGCTCCGATTTCCATGCAGAGCGTCCCGGGAATCGGTGATAACGTGTATATCCGTGAGTGGCATGTGGATCCGGAAATTGCCATGGATGAGGACTGTCTGTATTTGAACGTATGGACAGGTGCTAAAGAAGTAACAGAAAAACAGCCGGTTTTGGTATGGTTTTTCGGAGGGGGACTCCAGTGTGGATATCCTGCCGAAATGGAATTTGACGGAGAGAGAATTGCACGTCGCGGTGTGGTTGTTGTAACGGTAAACTACCGGGTTAATGTTTTTGGATTTTTGGCACATCCTCAGCTGACAGAGGAGCAGCCTGACGCACCGACTAATTTTGGAAGTCTGGATCAGCAGGCAGCACTTCGATGGGTACAGAGAAATATTGCTTTCTTTGGTGGAGATCCGGGTAATGTGACCATTGCAGGACAGTCAGCCGGAGGCGGAAGTGTTATGAGCCAGATGGCATGTATGGATAATGAAGGCTTATTTCATCGTGCAGTAGTGATGAGTGCAATGATTCGCTCTCCTTATCAGGTTGGAGGAATCGGAGTGCCGGAGGAATTGTGGCATGCTGAGGAAAATGGACAGCATTTTCTTTCTTTCCTGGGCTGCTCAACTATTGAGCAGGCTCGTAAGCTGGATGCGGCTACGATTCGTGACAAGTATGAGGAATATACCAAAATATTTCCGGCTATGTTTACCGTATTGGATCACAAGTTCTGTGTAGGTGACCCAATGGTTCTTTTCATGGAAGGCAAGCATGTAAATGTTCCCGTTATGTCTGGAAATACTTCAGATGAATTTCCCAGTTATATAGAAGCTTCCTCAAAAGAAGATTTGAAAAAGAAAGCAGAAGAGATTTTCGGAAAGAATGCTGAGACCTTTTTGCGCTTTCCCGAGGCAATGCGGGAGGATTCTGATGGAAAGTATGCGAAGGTAAACGGAATTGAATGTACGATCAAGTGTCTTTTTTCAGATAAAAAAAGTGCAGGTGAAAAAAAGCCCTACTATTATTACAGATTTGATCCAGATATTCCAGGATGGGATAATGCCGGAACCTTCCATTCTGTAGATTTATGGTTTTTCTTTGAAACACTGGCGAAATGCTGGAGACCCTTTGTGGGGCAGCATTACGATCTTTCCAGAATGATGTGCAATTACTGGGTGAATTTCATAAAAACAGGTGATCCAAACGGCAATGATGCGGACGGAAAGCCAATGCCCTACTGGTATCCATATGAAAAAGAAAAGCCCTGTGAGATGATCTTCATGTCAGATAGACCGGTAGTGAACTGCGGATGGGTGACACCCTTTAAGGAATTTTTACAAGAACAGATCAAGAAAACCCTTTCGATAGGAAAGATTTTCCATAAAGAATGGCTGGAGCCGATATGGGAAGGTGGGTATTGCTTCCGGGAAACCTTTGCAGCAGTTGCTGATGAGAATGGATGCAGGGCTTCTTTCCTGTGGACTCCAAAAGAAGTTTTGTCCGTAGAAAGCTATGACGGGGAAACAGTATATGAAGAGGGGATCGATTACCTTGTAGAGGGAGATGAGCTGGTAATTCCTGAAGGGAGTCACATACCGGTAACCGGATGGGATACCTTCCTCTATCCGGACTTTGATACGGCAAAGAAGGCAGGAGAAGCAAGCGAATTTGCAAAAGATTTCGGTCCGCTAGTGACTACCAACGGAAAATTCTTAAACCTATGTGCCATAGGCAATCCGAAGCTTGTTACAGAGAAACAGATTGCAGTTACCTATAAGGCAACGAAGAAGGAGTTACTATCCGCTCCGGAAAGTCAACTGGACAAACTGCCGAAGCTCTCTGCAAAGCTGGAAGTAGGAGAACCCGTTAAGATTGTTTTGTATGGGGACAGCGTGTGCTGTGGCTGTGACTGCAGCGGTATGTATGGACAGAAGCCGGGACAGCCTACCTGGGCAGAGCTGCTGTTCCATCAGATGGAGGAAAAATGGCAGAGTCCGGTATGCTTCCACAACACATCGGTAGAAGGAGTGGATTCCGAATGGGCAATCGAAAATTCATCACAGCGTGCAGCCAACTTCCATCCGGATCTGGTTATTCTTGGTTTTGGAATGAATGACCGTTGCGGTATGGAAGAATACAGAAATAAAACAGGCAGACTCATAGAGGCAATCCGGAAGGTTAGTCCGAAAACGGAATTTTTATTGATTGCGTCTACGCTTCCCAATGAACTGGCTGCTACGGAGCCACACCATTTCTGGGCACATCAGGATGAATACAGTGAAAGTCTGAAGGGCTTAGAAGGTATGGGAGTTGCTATAGCAGATATACAGGCAGTTCAAAAAGAAATCGGAAAGAGAAAACGATACATTGATATAACCGGAAACTGGTTAAATCACCCCAATGATTATCTTGCCAGAATTCTGGCACAGGTAGTGATCAAAACTCTTGGAATGTAAAAAAGGAGCCTACAATGAGCAAGTTAAAGATTAAAACAAAGGAAAGACGATTTGAGACAGCCAGGGATTTATACGGAATCTTTTTTGAAGACATTAACCGTGCCGGAGACGGAGGACTTTATCCGGAAATGCTTCGAAACAGAAGCTTCGAAGATTCCGTTTTACCGGAGGGTTATATACAGCAGGAGGATGGCATCCATGTAAAAACCGTATCCGGATGGCTGGATGAGTTTTGCAACGGAGAAGGCTTATGCCGCTGGATAAAGGGCAACAATATTCCGGAGACAGAAATACCGGCATAGTATACACACAATGCAAAGATGGAACTGGAACTGACGGATACCCTGAATGAACATCGGGACGCAGCTCTGCGTATGCAGTTTGAAAAGGACGGATCTCTGACTAATACCGGTTACTGCGGTATATCCGTAAAGGCTGGAGAAAGTTACTCTTTGTATTTATTTGCAAAAGCAAAGGAAGAAATAGGACTGGACGTAGCGATTGAATACCAGGGAAAAGTACTGACTGGAAACAGTCTGGTGGTTTCCGGGCAGGAGTATACAAGATATGACATGAAGCTGACAGCAGCTGAGGATTGTCACGAGGCACAGCTTACTATTTCCTGCAAAGAAGGCGGAGAGATTCTGCTGGGATTTATTTCACTAATGCCTGACAATACCTACATGGGGCATGGACTCAGAACAGATCTTGTAGAAAAGCTTAAGGGAATGAGTCCAAAGTTTATGCGTTTTCCCGGAGGCTGTATTGTGGAAGGAACGACACCGTCCACAGCGATGAGATTTCGGGATACGGTAGGTCCGGCATGGGAAAGACCCAGTAAGCTGTTTGTATGGCATTACAGAAGTACATTAGGACTTGGCTTTCATGAATATCTGCAGCTTTGCGAGGATCTGGGGATGGAGCCCCTGTATGTATGTAACTGCGGAATGACCTGTCAGGGAAGAAAGAGTGTCCTTCTGGAAGGAGAGGCTCTTGATGAAATGGTACAGGATACACTGGATGCCATTGAATATGCTATCGGCTCTAAGGAAAGCAAATGGGGAAGGCTTCGTGCTTCTATGGGGCATCCGGAACCCTTTAAAATGACCTATCTGGAAATTGGTAATGAAAACTGGGGTCCGGATTATGAAAAGCGATACAACATGATTTATAAGAAGGTAAAGGAACTGTATCCCCAGATTAAAACCATAGCCAATGAGCATGTAGAGAAAAATGGTTGTCCTGCCGAGTGCGTGGATGAACATTTTTACAATACAACAGAGTTCTTTGCAGAACGTGTAAATTATTATGATGATTACGATCGTAAGGGACCAAAAATCTTTGTAGGAGAGGTGGCTGTAAACGAAGGCAACTATATGGGACAGTTGTATGCGGCTTTGGGAGAAGCGGCTTTCCTTATGGGTATTGAGAAAAATCAGGATATCGTAACATTGGCCTCTTATGCTCCATTATTTGAAAATGTAAATTACAGAGCGTGGTATCCTAATCTGATTCGTTTCAATAATCATCAGAGCCTTGGAATTCCTACTTATTATGTCTGGAAAATGTTCGGTCAAAATCGCGGAGAATATGTGGTGCGATCCGAAGATGAGGGAGGACGTGTTTATCGTCCGAGAACCGGAATGGCATCTTTAAAATCCAATAAGGAACTTCGTTTCAGAAATCCCATTTGGAATGGAGAAGAAGCAAAGATTACTCATGAATTAATGGGACATGTGCAGGATACAGAGGATGGCCGCCTGCTTCAGCTTCCGGATGAGGAGCAGAAAAAGGAATTTCACAGTATTCTGGAATGGGCTGATGAGACCAAGAGCTTTGTGGTATTTGGAGAAGAAGACCAGACTTATGGAAGATTTGAGACCGATATTTTTGTTGAGGAAAATGCTTACTTCGAGTTGGGTATATTCAGTGCCAGGGTGGTTCGCTCCTATTATGAGGAGCAGCTCGTGATTACGGCCGGAGTGGAAAAAGAATGGGATGCAGCTCTGGTGCGTCCGTTCCTTTGGAAGGTTAATGGAGGACAATGTTCACTGGAAGAGTTTGGCTATATGCATGACAACAAGCTGACTGAGGACTTTGCTATTTCAGTAAAACCGGGAGAATATCACCGCTTTGGATATGAAACGGACGGAAAACAGATTCGCCTGTATGTTGATGGTGAGCTTCAGAAGGAAATTTCGATTCCCTACGGACCTGCTTTTGTTTCGGTAGTAACTGACACCAAGGACGAAATCATTATTAAGGCGGTTAATTTTGCAGGAGATGTGGATCCGGTTTCCATTACACTGGACTGTCAGGTACAGGGCGACTATACCGTAACACTTCTTAGCGGTGAAAAGGGGGATGAAAACAGCTTTGAAGAGCCGGAGAAGGTGAAGAATATTACCGTGAATATGCATGGCGCTTCCTCAGAGTTCGTATACGAGGCACCGCCATATTCTGTCAGTGTTTTGCGATTGAAGAAGTGCGAAGCGTTTTAGAGGTTGACGCTGAACAGAAGATAAGAGAATAGAAAGACAAATGTTTTTATAAAAAAATGGCAGTTATCGCCATTCCGATTTCCTTGCAGAGCATGATCACCATCGGTGTCAATATGACCGATACCGTCATGGTGGGAAAGCTTGGGGAAACCTCGCTTTCTGCTACGGCTCTGGCTAATCAGTTTGTGAATATATACCAGATCTGCTGTATGGGAATCGCCATGGGAGCCAGCGTGCTGACCTCAAGATTCTGGGGAATGCAGGATATTACTTCTCTGAAAAAGACCATAACCCTGATGCTGCGGCTTTGCATCGTACTTGCGGTTCTGTTTATGCTGCCAACCATATTGATCCCTCAGCTGCTTATGAGCAGGTATACTAATGACGTGCGGTAATTGCGCAAGGAGTTCAATATTTTAAGTGGATGGTATACTGCTATTTTCTGCAAGGAATGACCATGACCTGTACGATTGTGCTTCGAAGCGTCGGATAGGTGAATTTTTCGCTGATATGTGGATATTTTTTGTTTGTAGATCGCAAGATCGGCTATCGACTGAAGGATTTGCGGATGAAATGTAATTCCCTGATTAACGTATTAAGCAGACCCATTATCGGACTTTACAATATAACACCTGAAACGGCTCAGATTGCCGGTGAGCTTATGGACGCCATCGCATTTATTGTTATTTTTCAGTCTATGAACAGCATTCTGACAAAGGGAGTGCTCCGTGGCGGTGGTGATACGAAAATTCTCATGGTGGCAGATATTATTTTTCTGTGGGCTGCGTCATTGCCCCTTGGAATTCTGGCGGGGCTGGTATGGCATCTGGATGCTTTTTGGATATATGTTTTTCTGAAAATAGATCAGATTTGTAAATCGATATGGTGTGTATTCCGCTTGAGGAGCGGAAAGTGGATAAAAACTTTTTCAAAGGAAAAAATGAATCATGCACAGTAAATTAAATCAGGCAATTATATTACATCCATTATTTTTTGACCCTGTTAACAAAAAGACATAAGAACGGCCTGAGAATACAGCCGCAGGAAATGGTGGAGGTGGAACCCGGGGATGAAATCCGTTTTGGGAAGAGGAATTTCTGTTTTCGGTGAGAGCTCCTGCTTTCTGTTTGCCCATGAGTTATCCTGTCATATGAAATTGCTGTTCTGTATGTATGCTGGCACTCACAGAAAGCAATTTTGTATGGCTCTGAATAGTTATAAATTTTAGACAGGCTGTCAAAAAAGTTTTGATGGGTGGTTGGATAAACTGTAAACCAGAGCAAAATACGGTCAAAAAATTATCGACATCCGACCTCGCACACGTTATAATATAAGTAATCTAATAAGAAAACAGTGTTATCATTACTGCATTGCTAAATGAGAATGGTAGCCATAAATATGAATTCGCAGGAACGGAATGGTTGAACCCTCAGGGTGACAGTGTCACTCATTTGACAGCGAAAACCGTTTTTCTCAGATGATTTTACGTTTTCTTATTTTGACAAGGAATAACAGAATAGTTAGGAAAATCAAGGTTTTCCTTGACTTGGATTAACTCAGAATTATATATGTTTCCAAGGTGGATTCGAGCTCCTAAGGGGCAGTTGAGGGTTCGATTCCCCTAGGGAACGTTTAAGTTTAGCGGTAATGAAGATGGTTTCATTGCCTTTTTTTTATTTTATGGTGCTTGCGGGAACCGGAAAAAGCAGACGTCTATCCGGAATGATTGACAAAGAACAAACTTTTTACCGTCTGTTTTAAGTTAGCGAAACTTTATGTGATAGGCATCAGGCAGACAAAATTTATGAAGAATTGAGATTATGGAGGAAACATTATGCGTATTCAAACAGTAGGTAATGACGGAAAGCCTGTTATTGTTATGCTTACCGGTTCTTTTTGCCAAAGCGTAAGCTTGGCGTATCTGTACGAAAGACTGAAAAATGATTATGGACATTTGATTTACTCTGTCAAAGAAACCGATAAGTACATAGGTTTGTTGCAATCGATAATCTGTGGTACAATGTCTGATTGAGTTGAAAAAAGATTAAGAAGAAATCAATGAAGCAAGTGAGGTTAGGAGGAACTATGAAAATATATATAGATTTTGATGATGTAATTTGTGAAACTGCAAAATATTTTACAAAAATTGCAAAGGAACTGTTTGGAATTGATGTGCCTTACCGTGAGGTTCAGTTTTTTAATCTTCAGAAATCATTTGATTTAGATGATGCACAGTATCATAAATTGATGGAAGCAGGACATCTTCCGGAAAATCTGCTAAATTATGAGGAAACGGCAGGAGCTTCAGAGACGATTAATAAGTGGGTTGATGAGGGACATGAGGTTTTTATCATTACCGGAAGACCGTTCAATTCCTACGAACCATCCAGAAAATGGCTTGACGAGCATCGGTTGGAAAGAGTGCCATTGTTTTGCGTAGATAAATACGGTCGTGAAACATCTGTGCAGGATTATGAATATAATCTGTCTTTAGAGAAACTTTATGGCATGACATTTGACTTTGCAATAGAGGATTCGCCGGCGGCCTTTGAGCACGTTTTACACTTTGATAATTGTAAGGTGGCAGTATTTGATCGTCCCTGGAATAGACAGTCAGAATTTCCAAACGATAACTTTGTAAGATGTGAAAACTGGCAGGAGATTGACAGGGTATTTGGTAAGTAAGAATTCTCTATAAAGAAAGAATAGCAAAATTAAAAGTTGACAATATGGTTAGTTTGAACTAACATAAAAATAATCTGGAAGTTCAGGTTCGATTTTTTCAAGAGATACTGGAGGAAAAGATTATGAAAAAGCTGTTTTTTGAAACCGAAAAAGATGGTTTCTATGGAACTTATTATGAAAATCCGAAAGGCTCAGACTGTGCGGTTATCGGATTATTTGGAGATGATCCCAATGATTATATGGCAAAGTGCGGGGCAAAATGGTTACATAACAATGGGGTCAATGCCCTTTGTATGTCTCCCGGGAAGAAGAATTACAGTCATGTAAATTATCCGATGGAAAGAATAGAGACAGCCATTAAATGGCTGAAAAATAATGGAAACCGGAAGATTGGAATTATGGGAATGAGCACGGCTGGGATGGATTCGCTTGTTGCAGCATCCCTTTTTCCGGATATTACCCTGACGTTTGGACTTACCCCCAGCGACTTTGTATGGCAGGGATTTGAACAGGGAAAAAAAGATGGATGTAAGGAATGGCCGGTTCCGGGCGCTTCCACTCTTTCTTTTAAGGGAAAGCCTCTTGCGTATATGCCGTTTGTATATGAACATCCGGTATACTGGCAGAAAATAGAGGAAGAGACGAAAGGCTCCGGTGATATTGAGCGCAGTACCTACCTGTTTATTGATTCTGAAAAAGCAAGAGAACATACGGAAGAGGAAATGATTAAGGTTGAGAATATAAAAGGCAAGCTGTTTCTTGTGGGCGCAGATGACGATTCCTTCTGGGAAGCAGGAAAATATATCCGCCGCATGGACAAGCGTTTAAAAGAACGCCCCCACACCTGTGAATATGTATCGCTTGTCTATGAACATGGAACACATTTTGTGCTGCCGGAATCCCTGCTTCGGATGGCATTGCCCGTAGGACTTAAATTTGTGCTGCGGTTTATATTCAAAGCTGCAAAAGAATATCCAAATGAGTGTGAAGAAACCAGAAAGGATATAGACAGAAAGCTTTCGGCTGCGTTAAAAGAATGGCAGGAAGCATAGGATGCAAGCAGGCGTTATGCCTGCTTGCCAAATGCTGTTTTGCGGAGCACAGCATAAATAATGAGCGCATAGACTCCACCGATTAAAGCGGTGATGAACTGTGTGACAGAAAACTGAATCTGTAATACGTGCATCATTGGCTGCATTTTTTCCGGAAGCATATTCGGAAGAATGATAAGGGAGATTAAAATTCCCATGAACAATGCTTTTAACACAGCGCCAATTGCAATGGATACCGGAAGACCGGCAGTTTTTCCAAATTTATTACGGAGAAGCGTTACTGTAACGACAAGTATCATATTTCCAATCATGATACTTGGAAACATTGCCGGAATTGCTGCCATAATCGGACTTCCCGTAATGAAAAAGGAAGTAATCGGGGTAATGATACTTAAGATTATGCCGCAGGCAAGACCGGCGTAAAGGACGGTCAGAATCAGCGCTGCGTTGATAATCGGTCCGGTAAGATAGACACTTAAATTTTTGAAAAACTGGCTTACAATGCAGATTGCAAGCATAACTGCGGTGACGGTGATTTGTCTGGTTTTTAGCTTCATAACATCCTCCAATTTGTTTATTATACCAACGCAATGATACTCCTATATGGAGAGAAACGCAATCGCTTCTTAAAGTTTGGGCAGATAAGGGGTGACATCATACTCCTGAATAAATTTTACAAATTTCGTTAGCTGGTCCGGCACAAAGATTCCTTTTTTCCAGATAATGCCGAATTTACTGGTGATTTCCGGGGATACCGGAATCACAACAAAATCCCGGGGATTGGTGGCAAGGGAGGAATACAAAAAGGCACCGCATTTACCACCCCGGACAAAATTAAGGACTGTAACGAACTGGCTGCAATACATGTGGACGTTCGGTGTGATTCCGGCACTGCGCAGGCGTGCGATGACGGTCTGGGTCTGAACGGAGTCTGTATTAAATAAGATAATAGGCTCATCCTCTAACATTTCCATTGTAATTTCTTTTTCACCGGCATAGCGGTGCGTCTTGGAAACACAGTAGACATAGCGGTCTTCCATCATAATATAACTGTTATATTTATCCAGATTATAAAAATCCATATTTGCCATGGCAACATCTAACTGTTCGTTGTCCACCAGGGTGCGGGCGCGGAGGGAGCCGTATTCTAAAAGCTGGATAGGAATATTATACTGTTCCTGAAACTGGTCAGTCACCCGTGGGAAAAATACGGTGCTAATCATAGGAGGAATACCGATTCGCAGCGGGTGACGTTTTTTTTCAATATTTGAAAAATCGGTATACAGTTCCTGCGTCTGTCTCAGGATAAATTCTGCTTTCTGATAAAAAGCCTCGCCGTCCTTGGTGAGGGAAATCCGGTTCTTTCCATGATTGAAAAGTTTCAGATGGAACTCTTTTTCCAAATCCCGAATTGAAGTGGAGATGGTAGGCTGCGAGACATAGAGTGCGTCAGCGGCGCGGGTAATACTATGGTAGCGGCATACCGTACAAAAGTATTCTAACTGTGTCAGTGTCATAAAACCCTCCGTACAAAAATGATTTCATTATAATTTTTAGCTTTCAGTGGATTTATCAACAGTAACGTGATTTTGTTTGTTGCGATGTTCATTGTAGGCGGGGCATTGTTTGAAACCGGTATGGCAAATGAGATTGGAAGTCTGGTAACAAAATTTGCAAAAACAGAACGCAGCCTGATTATTGCAATTATGGTAATTGTGGGAGTTATGAGTGGTTTCCTTTCCAACACCGGTACGGCAGCAGTTCTCATTCCGGTTGTAATTGGAATTGCAGCAAAGTCCGGATATAAGCGGTCAAGACTTCTGATGCCGTTAGTATTTGCAGCAGCGATGGGAGGAAATCTTTCCCTGATTGGTGCACCTGGCAATATGATTGCACAATCTGCATTGGAGCCATTGGGATTGAAGTTTGGATTTAAAATCTTACCGCATCATGACACGACGGATGCAGATGACTCTATTTTTGATGAATCACGGGATTTCAGTAATGTTCCAAAGTGGAAAAAAGTATTATCTCTGGTGATTCTGATTGTTACTTTGATTGGAATGATTTTTGAGGAACAGATTGGTGTAAAACTTTGTATCACAGGTTGTGTAGGAGCCATTTTATTAATGGTCACCGGAGTTATTTCCGAAAAAGATGCGTTAAAATCCATTGATTTAAAGACCATTTTCCTGTTTGGCGGTACGCTTTCCCTGGCAAAGGCACTTGAAGTTACAGGAGCAGGCGAGCTGATTGCAGACAAGGTGATTGGAGCGTTGGGAGAGAATCCTTCCCCAATATTATTTACCTTTGTAGTATTTATTTTATGCTGTATCATGACAAACTTTATGTCAAATACAGCCACCACAGCCCTGATGGCACCGATTTGTGTTTCCATTGCCCAGGGGATGGGAGCAGACCCGAGAGCGGTTCTGATGGCATGTGTTATCGGAGGTTCCTGTGCTTACGCAACTCCGATTGGAATGCCTGCCAATACGATGGTAGTCGGAGCCGGCAGCTATAAATTTATGGATTATGTAAAATCCGGAATGCCGCTAATCGTCATTGCAACCGTGGTCAGCATGATAATTTTACCAATCGCATTTCCATTTTACCCGTAGGGTAAACACATTAGCAAATAAAAATTCACTTTAATATAAAGAATTTGGAGGAAAAAGATATGTCAAATGAAGCACAAGTAAAGAAACTGACGGATATTATGGCGCAGTTCGTAGGATTTACCGCAAAGAAGCTGCCGGATGATGTAATTGCAAAATTGCAGGAACTGAGAGACAAAGAGGACACCCCGATGACAAAGGTCATCTATGATACCATGTTCCGTAACCAGGAGCTGGCATTGAAATTAAACCGTCCGTCCTGCCAGGACACCGGTGTATTACAGTTCTGGGTAAAATGTGGTACGAGATTCCCTCTGATTGATGACCTTGAAGCATTGCTGAAAGAAGCAGTCATTCAGGCTACGGTTGAAACACCGCTTCGTCACAACTCCGTAGAAACTTTTGATGAGTACAATACCGGTAAAAATGTAGGAAAAGGAACCCCGACTGTATGGTGGGACATCGTTCCGAACTCCGACCAGTGTGAAATCTATACTTACATGGCAGGTGGAGGCTGTACGCTTCCTGGAAATGCCACCGTTTTAATGCCGGGCGAAGGATATGAGGGCGTCACCAAGTTTGTGTTAGACCGTATGACAAGTTACGGATTGAATGCATGTCCTCCACTTTTAGTTGGTGTCGGTGTCGGTACTTCCGTAGAGACCGCAGCATTAAATTCCAAAAAGGCACTGATGAGACCGGTCGGTTCTCACAATGACAATGCCAACGCTGCCAAGATGGAGAAGCTGTTGGAAGACGGTATCAATGCCATTGGTTTAGGACCGCAGGGTATGGGCGGAAATTACTCCGTGATGGGAGTTAATATCGAGAATACCGCACGTCATCCATCCGCAATTGGTGTGGCAGTAAATGTAGGCTGCTGGAGCCACAGAAGAGGACATATTGTCTTTGATAAGGATTTGAACTTCACAGTCGATACCCATACCGGTTTTGAATATAAGGAAGAGAACTAATTCAGAAGGGAGAGAACAACAATGGCAGTAGAAATAAAAGATGGTAAGAAAATTCTGGTAACACCTGTATCAGCAGAGGATTTAAAGGATATTCACATTGGTGACATTGTATACCTGACAGGAGATATCACAACCTGTCGTGATGTGGCACACCGCCGTGTCGTAGAAGAGGGAAGAGAGATTCCTGTGGATGTCAGAGATGCTGCAATCCTGCATGCCGGTCCGATTATCCGCCCTCTGGGAGACGACAAATACGAGATGGTATCCGTAGGACCTACTACATCTATGAGAATGGAGAAGTTTGAGTATGAATTCGTAGAGACCACAGGTGTCCGTGTCATCGTCGGAAAAGGCGGTATGAAGGAAAATACCGAGAGAGTCTGCAAGGACTTCGGTGCCATCCATTGCGTATTTCCTGCCGGAAATGCAGTTGTGGCAGCAGTGGAAGTTGAAGAAATCGTGGAGGCACAGTGGAAGGATTTAGGAATGCCGGAAACATTGTGGCACTGCCATGTAAAAGAATTTGGACCTCTGATTGTATCCATTGATTCTTATGGAAGAAACTACTTTGAAGAGAAGAAAGTGGAATATAATAAAAAGAAGGATGAGCAGGTCGAAATCATCAGCAAACAGGTCGGATTCATCAAATAAAAATGTGAAACATCGTTTTAAATAGGTAGTGAAAGACCTTCTGTGGAAAAAATCTACAGAGGGTCTTTTTGTTTTACAGGAATTTTCTGTAAAATGCTTGCAAGGATGCGCATTGGTATTTCGTATGTTATAATGTCTGATGTGAAATCACACAAGAAGGCACAGGCAAATGCCCTCATATCTGACAGGTCAGGAGATAATAAAGCATGAAAATCAGTAATAAATACAAGGGAATCTTCTATATTATTCTTGCAGCGTTTGGATTCGCATTTATGAATCTGTTTGTGAAATTGGCAGGAGATTTGCCGGCAATTGAAAAAAGCTTCTTTCGCAATCTCGTCGCAATCTTTTTTGCATTTATTGTCATGAAAAAAAAGAATATCTCATTTTCGATTCCAAATGAAAGCAGGAAATATATTTTTTTCCGCTCTCTTTTTGGAACAATTGGAATATTTGCGAATTTTTATGCGATTGGAAAATTATATATCGCGGACGCGTCGATGCTCAATAAATTATCCCCGTTTTTCGCAATTATTTTTTCCTATTTTTTATTACATGAAAAAATAAAACCGTACCAGTTACTCTGCGTGCTGACGGCATTTGTTGGTGCACTTTTTATCCTAAGACCAGGATTTGACAGTGTGGCGACATTTCCGGCGTTCATCGGGCTGATTGGAGGCATGGGAGCCGGACTCGCCTATACGAATGTGCGGCTGGCAACGAAGCATGGCGCGCCGGGACCGCTCATTGTATTTTGCTTTTCTGTTTTTTCCTGTGTATGTGCGGTTCCATTTATCATCTTTGACCATCAGCCGTTAGTGTGGTGGCAGCTTGCCTCACTTTTGCTGGCGGGACTTTCCGCAACGCTGGGACAGTTTTCCATTACGGCGGCGTATACGTATGCACCAGCCAGCGAGCTGTCGGTCTATGATTATACGCAGATTGTATTTGCGGCTTTGCTCGGAATCATTTTCTTAGGAGAAGTGCCGGATGTCATCAGCATACTTGGCTATCTGATTATTTGTGGTGCCGGAATCGTAATGTTTCTCATCCGGAGAAAGAAGGAGAGAGAGGCTTAAAGGGTAAGGGCAGATTCACGCAGAAAAAAGTTCTTGAAATAAAAGCGAAAGATTAATACATTCATTGAATATTGGAGGAGCACTATGTTAAACAAATTACATTTGGCAATGATAGACTTATATAGAGGAGACGCAAAGAGAATCCAGCATTTTTGCAAGGTTCACAGTTATGCAAAGCTTATTGCGGAAACAGAGAGGGTAGACAAAAAATGTCTGTTCATTCTTGAAGCTGCGGCGCTTACGCATGATATCGGAATTCATGTGTGCGAAGAAAAGTACGGAGACTGTAATGGAAAATTGCAGGAGAAAGAGGGACCGGAAATCGCAAAGAAGCTGCTTAAGAAATTGGGCTTTGCAGAGGATGTATCGGAGCGCGTTCAGTATTTGATTGCGCACCATCATACTTATGACAACATTGACGGGATGGACTATCAGATACTTGTGGAAGCAGATTTCCTTGTAAATATTATGGAAGATAATCTTTCCAAAGAAGCGGCACTTAGTGCGTACAATCGTATTTTTAAGACCGCGTGTGGAAAGAAGATATGTCTGGAAATGTTTGGGTTGGAATAAAATTAATTTGATTCCCTCATGAAAATGTAGAAAAAACTTGAAATAGGCTCATAAAAATGTAAATATTAATAATAATACGTACATAAAAATGTGAATCTGGTGTATAATAAGGACAGAATTTGAAATGTAGAGGTGCATTTAATGAGTTATTTAATTCGTAAAGCAGATACATTTTTGTTGGAATGGAAGAACAGTTCAGAGCGCAAACCCTTGATTATAAAAGGGGCGAGACAGGTTGGAAAGACGGAAACCATTCGGGAATTTGCCAAAAAAA
>OIXH01002924.1_pt1 | contig 16083 bp, 23 predicted proteins | sample 1587741 | NCBI WGS metagenome assembly OIXH01 (sample SAMEA3888916, study PRJEB22519) | human gut metagenome | biome: human gut; feature: human-associated habitat; material: faeces | place: Denmark | collected 2011 | reverse complement strand
GAGCGTCACCTTGCCAAGGTGAACGTCGCGAGTTCGAATCTCGTCTTCCGCTCCAAGTGATAAAAGACGCATATTTTTGCGTCTTTTATCATAATTATAATTAAACAGAAAATCGGCGCCATAGCCAAGTGGTAAGGCAGAGCTCTGCAAAAGCTTTATTCCCCAGTTCAAATCTGGGTGGCGCCTCCAACAGCAGCGGCGACTTTTCCATAAGTCGTCGCTATTTTAAAGTTACCATTTTTATAAATGGTGACTTTTTCAATTAATCTCTTTATAAACAATTGCTTTTGTTCTCGGCTTAAATCATCAAAATCCTTTATTTTTACAATGTAATGATCTAATTTTTCTTCGGTGATTGCTGAATTTTTTAATTTTTTGAGTTCTAATTCAGCTTCTTTTTGTTGTGCCTCCAGAGTTTTTAATCTTTCTTTAAGTTTGTCGGACGGGTTCTCTATAAGTAAGTCAATTACGCTGTTTATTTTACGTTCAAGTGAATTAATTTCACGCTTTATAAGGGTTATACTCTCGTCATTGTTATCATTTATTAATTTTGCATTATCAAGCAAAAACTTTCTTATTTCGTTGATAGCTTCATCAGAAAGAAGTTCCCTTATATAGTCGCAGACTAACTTCTCCAATTTATCACGACTAAACGTACGGTTACTGCACTGTTTTGTTCTTGCGTTGCGACTGCATTCATAGTCATAATAATGATTACCGTTTTTTGAATGTCTGTGTCCGCTCATTGTTTCACCGCACTCGCCGCATACCAGCACACCCGATAACAGGTAAGGCTCGATAGCTTTTACACGTCCGCTATGTTTTCTTTCTTTCATTTTCTTTTGTACCTCCCAAAATATTTCGCTTTCAACTATTTGTGGTAATGCGTTTTCTATAATTATCGGTTCGGACTTCTTCTCTCTGTAGGTTCCAACAGGATAGTAGATGTAATCGCCAATATATTTTCTGTTTTTCAATATAGCGTTAAAAGATGATTTGCCAAAAGGCTTGTTGAATTTTGTGCGTATGCCCTGCTTATCAAACTCAATTAATAATTGGTTATAACCGGTATTATTTAAGCAGGCATCAAAAATTTTGCGAACTGCTACAGCTTCACGTTCATTTATGATGTAATTATTATTTTCGTCAATATCAAACCCAAACGGCGGACAACCTCCGGTGAACTTCGCTTTTAATGCAATTTCCTTTAAGCCTTTACGGGTTTCTCTGGCAAGGTTTTTAGAATAGTATTCAGAAAATCCTTCTAAGACCGATTCGAGAACCACACTTTCAGGACTATCGTCAAGGTTTTCAAGCACGGATATTAGTTTGACGCCGTTGTCGCGTAGTTTTTTGCGGTATATGGCGTGGTCATAGCGGTCGCGTGAGAACCTGTCCAGTTTATGAACAATTACGGCTTCAAAGGTGCGTTTTTTGCTATCTGTAATCATGTTTTGGAAGTTGGTGCGCTTATCCGAACGTGCGGATTGCGCCCGGTCAATATATTCGTGTACGATATTTATGCGGTTGCGTTCTGCGTATTCATTGCAGGCCCTAAGCTGCGCCTGAATACTTTCCTCTGATTGATTATCCGATGAATATCTCGCGTATATTACTGCGTTCATAAAAAATCACTCCTTTTTGTGTATAGAAAAATTTGACACAAATATAGGAGTGTGATATAATATTAATGGTTTTTTGATGACACTCCTTGATGTGTCTCTTGCCCCGATGCTTAGGCGTCGGGGCTTTTTGTTTACCTATAAAGTGTATTTTATCGTGCTTTCTGAATTTGGTAAAGAATGCTTGAATTACTTACATTGATAATATAGTCAATTCCGTATCTGGTCTTTTTGCAATCAACGCCTATATTGGCTGTTCCATCGTTGAGCAACGATGTTAAAAGCGAGCCTATTTCATCGGCAGAATTAGAAGGATCGATGGCTAACGCAGAACATACCACATAGTACGCACTGTCAGACAAACTTGCGGCAGACGTATTTCGGTTTATATCAATAGTTATGGCAGACAGTAAATTATACGCAAGAGAGCAGCTTACTCTAACATCGCTGTTAAGCGTAGTATAATCAACATAATTTCCGGACCCCTCTTGTTTAACCAAAAATGCATTGCAGCCATTGGCTGACGCTATATTGTTGAAATTGGTATAAAAGTCATTTAATGAAATCCCGAATGTTGCTGAGGATATTTGCTTTTCTCTTTCGGCTTGCTCGGCTGCTTTTTTCTGTTCTTGCTCGGCTTCGATTGCAGCCTTTTTTTCAGCAATTTCTTTTTCGGTTTTAGCTTTTTCACCCGCTGCTTGTTGTTGTTCATATGGCTGCATTTTATCTTTGTACGCATCATATTCTTGTTGGAGTTTGTCCATACTTTCTATCGCTTCATCTTTTTGCTGTAATAAATCCTCATACTCTGATGGCTTTATCCCTATACAACTTTTGAATGCAAATCCCAAAAGAAAGAATATCAGCAATCCGCATAATGTAAACCCGGTTCTATATTTCTCGAATATATCTGATATTTTGTTAAATATTTTTGAAGCTGCTTTAGGCTGTTCCTCTGATAGCGAATAACCACAACTTTCGCAAATCTCCTCTTCGCCCATATGATAACCGCATTTAGGACAGCTACGTGCAGAGTTTTTATTGTTTGGTTTTTTAATATCGTTAGCTAAAGTTTTCGGAGATGTTGGAAAATATTCGCCACAACTGCTGCACTTGATAGCTGTAATTGAGTTGGTTGCACCACACTTACGACATTCTTTGATATTTGAACTTTCACTCATAACACATCCTCCTTTTTTGTGTTATCTATATTTTTTGCATACGCCCAAAACTTTGCCAAAGCATTTTATGTTGTCGTATTCATTAATTTAAGTATAATAAATAATAAATATAAACCATTCATTATTTATATAGAACGGTAATGTTATTTTAGTTTTGTTAGATTTCTGACAATATTTTATTCCATTCTTGTATTTCAGGATTTTTAATTTTTTTCACCTCAAGTGTATCAATGTCATCGTATGCATTATACATGACTGTTAATTCATAAATTTCGCCATGTTCGCGCGCTCTATTTTGTATTTTTATCAATTCATCTTTATTTAAAATAAAATTACCTTTATCAGTTTTTTCAACAAAAATAGTAACATTATCTATACCATAGTCGTTGCTATAATAAACGTGTTTGTATAAATCAATAAAATCTGTGACTACAGAATTGCAGTTGATACCACCAGACAGCTCGTAACGAATATTGCTATCTTTACTGAATGTGGAAGGTTTGTGATAATATATTCGTTCAGCATTATTATCGTTGTCATAGTATATATAAAGCGAGCGGTCATAAACATAACAATCATATTTGTTAATTTTTTCATAGCCAAGTATTTTGTCTATTTTATCTTTACTATCCCCTATGTTAATGTATTGCCGAGTTTTAGTATCATAAAACCCAAAATCATTATAGGGATATTTTGCGATATTAGTCGCGCTACTGCACCCAGTGCAAAGAAATAAAAAGACTATTAAAACTAAGATTATTTTTTTCATTTTAATCTCTCTTTTTTTGTATATATTATTTTACCTATATTATATCACTTTGAAACGCTATGGCTTTACCTAATATATGGATATGGTCGAGTTCTTCACCACGATATATTAGAGGCTTAACGCGCGGATTTTCGGCTCTGAGTTCCAGAGTGTTGTTATCTTTATAAACTCTTTTAAGGGTTATTTCGTCTTCGACAACGACAGCGGCTATTTCGCCATTATCTACATCCGGTTGTTCCCTGATAAATACTATGTCTCCATCGAAAATCCGGACGTTTATCATACTGTCTCCCCTTGCTTTCACAGCATAATCAGCGCGAATATCAACAGTTGCGTCAACGTATAATTCATATTCCCTGTTGGCAACTATCGATTCTCCGCACGCAATTTCGCCGAGTAAAGGGATTTTTTGCGTTTTTATTGGAATGACGTTGTCGTATTTATCTATTAGTTCTTGGGCAACGTTCGTTTCAGAGTTTGTGTCTTGCCTTTCTATGTCAACATCGTAACCCATAAGCCAAGCTTCATTAACGTTTAGCGTTTTAGCAATTAAATGCGTTCTGTTTTGACGCGGTTTAAAACCACCAGAAAGATACTGACTTATAGCTGATTTAGGGATGCTGGTTCTTTCGCATAATTCAGCCTGTGTCATGTTTCTGAGATTAAGAGCTTTTCTGAGACGTTTATCAAATGTTTCTTGCATGATAATCCCCCCTTTTTTGTATTATGATTATATAATAAGTTTAGAAAAATATCAAGTATTTTTTAAAAAAGTTTAGAAAAATTGAAAAAAGGTATTGATCGGAATTAGGAGAAATTAAGCCTAAAACAATCGGCAAACTGCTGGACGAAAAGGTGTGTATAGAGGGAATGTTCACGGTTGTCTTGCGCTGCATAACCCAAGAGGGAAAACACTATTTTAAGACAGAGACGGACGGGCACGACGTTTGCAAGTCGCCGATAGGAATGTTTGCCGAGACAATGATTGACAACGACCTGAAAGCTGTTGATACCGCAATACGCGAGTATTGGGAGCTTGACGGAACGGAAAATATCAAGCAGCAGCTTGAGGATATTATAGATACGGAGGATTAACAAATGAAATATGTAAATTTAGACAATGTACAGGAAGCGGGCGATTTCAACAGATTAACGCCCGGAGGGTATATCTGCGGCATAACAAGGGTTGAGGATGTGCCGGAAAAGGAATACCTTAAAATCGAATATGATATAGCAGAAGGGGAGTTCAGGAACTATTTCAGACAACTTTCCGAAAGGTTTGGATTTTGGGGCGGTCGTTTTATTCGGTCATATAAGGAAAATGCACTGCCGTTTTTCAGATCGTTTACTAAAGCCGTTGAGAGGTCAAACAAGGGATATGAATTTGATTATGATGAGCATAAGCTTGTCAGGAAATATATCGGTCTTGTTCTCGGCGAGGAGGAATATATCAGCAAAGACGGCGAGATAAAGACGAGACTTTATGTGGCAAGTACAAGGAGCGTTGACGCAATCAAGCAAGGTGATTTTAAGGTGCCGGAGCTTAAAAAGTTTAAGCAGAAAGAGCCGGTCAATAATCAGCCGGAGCTTGATAATTCGGACTTGCCGTTTTGATTGACACTCGCTGTCACTGGAAATCTTATACAATAAATGCAGGAGGTGACAGAATGATTGATTTTGAAACAATAAAAACGGCAGTACATATTGAGGATCTGATGAATTATTACGGAATACATACAAACAGGCAGGGAATGGCTTGCTGTCCTCTGCACAACGAGAAAACGCCGAGCTTTAAGGTTTACCCGAAAACGAATTCGTTTTACTGCTTCGGCTGCGGAGCAGGCGGTGATGTTATAAAGTTTGTTGAGCTTATGGAAAACGTCGGCGCAGCGAGCGCCGCAAGAATGCTTGACGGTGTTTTCGGCTTGGGGGTATGCGATACAAAGATTGATCCGGCGCTTATGAAAGAGCAGATAAGACGAAAGCGCAAAAAAGAGGCGCTTGAAAGGTACAAGGCGTGGGAGCGCGGGTTTATCGACAAACTTATTGCCGAAAAACCCGAGCATGAGAAGATACTCAGATCATCTGAGGTTTTCTCGGATTTATGGTGCAGCGCTCAGAACAGGCTTAACGAAATCAATAATTTGCTCGATATATTCCTGACAAGCGGTGACGGTTACGAGCATTACAGAGCGGAAATATACAAGAACGGAGGGAAACTGCATTGCCTGATATAAATATTGACGAAATAATGCCGTCATATGACTACGATAATCTTAGCCGTGACGATATATTGGGCGGTGAAGATTTATATGCGGAGCTGTTCACTATAGAAAATGCTCTTGAGCAAAAACAGGCGATAGCAAGATGCGAACAGAGCGCTAAAAAATTAGGTATGCTTAAAACCTTTAAGGATTGCCTCAAGCAGTATCGTGTTTCCATAGCACAGCAGTTCGGCACATCTGACAGCAAGCGCACAAGCTTTACAGGTCAGCCGCTTGAGCTCAACTGCGGACAGTGGATAGCCGACAAGTTCGGGGTTCGCAAAGAGATTATGAATATAAACGCAAATGGCGCAGTGTCTGAGGTTGTGGCTTCGCCTATACCTATTATGCCGACCTCAATACTTGAAAATATAGACACAGGCATCGAAAAATTAAAGGTAGAATTCTTCAAGCACGGCAAATGGAATTCTGTTATTACTGAGCGTTCAAAGGCTGCAAATAACAATAAAATTATTGATTTGGCGGACAGAGGCGTTGAGGTTACGAGTGACAACGCAAAGCATCTGGTGAAATATTTAAGCGACTGCGTTTCAATGAACCTTGAAATTCTGCCGAGATACAAGGCGCTTTCGCGTTTGGGCTGGATTGATAACGAATTCATGCCGTATGATAACGAGATTAAGTTTGACGGCGAGGTGCAGAACAAGTATTTATATGAATCGGTCTGTCAGAGCGGAACTCTTGAAGAATGGACGGAGTTTATGCGGCCGCTGAGGGAAAACCTGTATCTGCGTCTGCAAATGGCGGCAAGCTTTGCGAGTCCTTTAATCGAGAAAGTGAATGCACTGCCGTTTGTGTTTCATCTCTGGGGCGGAACCGGCGCGGGCAAGACGGTCGGTCTGGCAGTCGCTTCAAGTATATGGGGAAATCCGCAAAAGGGCAGAATGTGGCGCACAATGGACAACACGGTAAATTACGTGTGTAACCTGTCTGCGTTTATGTATTCCCTGCCCGTGATACTCGATGAGCTTCAGACTATCAGGCGCAGCAACGAGACCTACGATAAGCTGATTATGCGCTGCTGCGAGGGAACAGACAGGGGCAGAATGTCGTATGACAAGGCACAGCAAACACGCACATGGAATTGTGCATATATATTTTCGGGCGAGGAGCCTATCACGAAGTCCAACAGCGGCGGCGGAGCGACAAACCGAGTTATCGAGGTTGAGTGCAAGCACAGAGTTGTCGAGGACGGTAACGGGGTTATCAGATTTATCAACGAGCATTACGGCTGTGCCGGATTGGAATATATAAAGGGTGTTTCCAACGAGAAAAACATCAAAGATACATACAATTCAATCCTCAAAGAGCTGCTTCAGCTTGACACGACGGACAAGCAGGCAATGGCGATGGCGATGCTTTTGCTTGGCGACAAAATGGCGTGCAAGTATATTTTTAAGGACGATACTCCGCTTGAAATAGAGGATGTGCAGAAGTTTCTGAAGACGAAAAAAGAGGTAGACAACGCAGAGCGCGCTTTTGAATTCACTGTTAATTTAATAGCGACCAACTGGAGCAAATTCAGAGACGACAATACAAGAGAGTTCTGGGGTACCACCACGAAAGACGGAGCTGTACTGATAAACAAGCAGGTCTTGTGTTCGGAGTTAAATAATGCGGGATTTGACTTTAATGCAGTAAAAGCGAAGTGGGCTAAAAACGGGTATTTGATATTAAACTCGCAGGGCAGGTATTTTCATTATACGAAGTGTTTTGGAGTAAAAGCAACTTATATAAAGCTATTTATAAGCGAAGCAGAACAAAACGAGACTGAAGGGCTGCCGTTTGAGTAAAAAGTCTATCATTTGCAAAAAATGATAGACCGATGATAGACTTTTGATGTACGTTTTCACGGGCTTTATAGAGAAAGTCTATCGTGTCTATCATGTCTATCGTGTTTTAAATATCCCTTACGCGCGAGTAAAAATATATATGTTTTTTGTTCTATATTTAACAGATATACTTTACGCTTTTGTGATAGATTGATAGACCCAACGTATTTACGGGATTTACAAAGCTTTTTCACGATAGATTTTTGATAGTTTGATGATAGACCTAAGCGAGGTGATACAGACGATTAAACTAAGAGATTATCAGCAGGCTTTAATTATAAAAATCAAAGCCGAGCTTATAAAGGGTAAACATTCGGTTTGTGCAGTGCTTGGCTGCGGTGAAGGTTTTGATGTTCCCGACTGCGAAGCGGTGGTATTGCTCAGACCTACAAAGTCACTTACTCTGTTTATTCAGCAGTCCATGCGTTCCATGAGGTATAAGCGCGGCAAGACGGCGATTATTATAGACCATGTCGGAAATATATTCAGGCACGACTTTCCGGACAGTCCGCGCGAATGGAGCCTAAAGACCAAAAAGAGCAAGACGAAAGCAACGGTGAAGATAAGACAGTGCCCGGTATGTCTGAGTGTTTATCCGAGCGGTACGGAAAAGTGTGATGAGTGCGGTCATATATTCGAGAAAGACCAGAGAGCCGATATAACCGCTGTTGATGGAAACATAGTTGAAATAACGCCCGAAGAAATATTGAAGGCAAAGCCCTATGATTTTTATAAGCAGATAAAGGATTTCGATACCCTCAAAATGTTTCAAAAGGCTAAGGAATATAAATTTGCTTGGTGTCTGCATAAGGCGATAGAGCTTGGGATACCGATACCGGGCAAGTACGAGCAAGTTTTAAGACACATGAGAATATAGGGAAAGCACAAGCCGAAACGTACGGTTTCGGCTTGCGACGAGAGGTATGTGAGGATATGAACGAGACTGATTTAATGCATGAGATAATGCTGGAATTATCAAAAAGAGGTATGAAGGTCATCAGAGCGAATGTCGGCAAGGTAAAGCTCAGAGACGGCAGGTGGTTCAACACAGGGCTTCCGAAGGGTTATCCTGACTTAACAGCGTTCGATGATAAGGGCAATACATATTTCATCGAGGTCAAAACGCCGGATTATCACGCGACAGCTGAGCAGCTGAGTTTTTTGGAGCTTATGAGAAGCAGAGGCTTCGCTGCCGGCGTTGTGTACAGCGTAGCCGAAGCATTGGAGCTGTGCGGATATGGAAGTTAAAGACATAAAAAGAGCAGTGCTCTACAGATTGCCGGTGAAGTATAAAGGCCGTGCATACACGTTTAATGCTTGCAGATTGTATAAAAACAATAACGAACTTGATTACGCCGCAGAGCTGCTCGACAAGAACAAAAACAGTATTATATACGCAGATTTGAAAGATGTTGAATTGATAGGAGGATGAAAATGAATAACGAAAAATATACACTGGCGAGTTTGCCGCTCAGAGGACAACGATATTTTTATGTAACATGGGACAAAAACAAACACGAACTTGGAATTATAAAGCGGACGTTTATAGATAGTGTTACAGACTATAGAATAATCGCCTCAGGAACGGCATTTAAAACCGCCGAAGCCGCAGAGCGCGAGAAGTATAACGTTTATACAGCACTCACAGGAAAGGAATGGACGGAGGTATAAATATGCCGGTAGAAGCAGGACAAAGATCTGTAAAAATAGCCAAGAGACTCAGGAAATTAAGAAGTGCAGTGAATATAAGTCAAGAGGTTGCAGCGGATTGTATCGGTGTTTGTATTCGTACATATAAAAAATATGAGTGTGACACAGAGTATTGCGTGGATTACGGGCGTAATTTGGGTATGTCTATACGCAGTCTGATTAAACTTGCTGAACTATACAAATGCAGCACAGATTATATTTTGGGTCTGAGTGATGAATAAGAGATAACAAGATGAAAACAGATGAATTTGAAAGAATTGTAAGTGAGCAGATAAACAGATGTGTCAATACATTGAACATCAAATCTAACGAATATGCTACTGATGATAGATTACACAATTTTAAAATAGCGGCGGCCTTAGAGGGGATAACACCTATTCAAGCGTTACAAGGCATGATGGCAAAGCATACTGTATCTGTTTACGATATGTGTCAAAGCGGCAAACGCTACCCGATTGAGCTATGGGATGAAAAAATTGGTGACAGCATAAATTATTTGTTGCTTTTAGCAGCTTTGATTAGAGAGGAGTAGCAGAATGGAACGATTAACAAGAAGAGAAAACGGCAAAGTGTGCGTTACAGACAGGGGTAATAACTACAAAGAAGATGTAACAGACGTAATAATTAAAGCTCTGCACAAACTTGCCGATTACGAGGATGCAGAAGAATACGGATTGCTTGTGCGGCTGCCATGCAAGGTGGGCGATACGGTGTATCATCTCAAGGAAGTATATAAAGGCAAAAAAATAATAGATACCATTATTGAGCCCATTATTTTGGATAGTTTCACAATCGGTGATTTAGGCAGACCACAGTCAAATACTTGTGATACTGAACGGAATATATGGGCTTATTACGATATTATGGATTTCGGCAAAACCGTATTTTTGAACCGCGAGGAAGCGGAACAGGCGTTGGAGGATATGTGCAATGAGTAAAGATATTGAATTAAAACCGTGTCCGTTTTGCGGAGGGAAAGCGACAATAGAAAGGTGGTCAAGTGCGGGTTCTATGTTTATGGTGAAATGCAAAAATCCAGATTGTCCTGTGCCTCCCAACGGGTACCCAAGAGGGCATAATCTATCAGATGTAAAATCGGAATGGAACAGGAGGGCTGATAATGAATGAAAATCGAAGGTGGGAAAAGCAAGATGACAATACATATTATTTATATTTTACGCCATTCGTGGAAGAAGAACATCTTGCAACGTTAAAAATAGCTGATGATGGTTTTATGACTTGGGATTGTCCTGATTTGGGTATCTACAGCGAAATTATTTGGGCTGATGATGTAAACGAAGCAAAGGATGAAATTATATTAGTTATCGAAGAAAGTTACAGAAACAAAGAAGACTATTATGCAGAGTTGTGCGAGAAATTCAGAGGAGAAGCGGACAATGGCTAACAGACAACATTTATACAGAGGTAAGTACAAGGATAACGGTGAGTGGGTATATGGCGATAGAATAACCGAGCCGTATGGTGTTGTTATCCAATATTATAAAGATAATAAAAGAATAAAAGCAGCGGTCATTCCTGAAACCATCGGCGAGTGGACAGGCTTATGCGATAAGAACGGCGTTAAGATTTTCGAGGATGATATAGTTGAATACAATGACGGGTTTTACTATTTTAAAGGCAAAGTTGTATTTGAGTGCGGGGCATTTGGAATAGCTTGTGAAGATGTTATTCCGCTTGATTTAGAATATGCCTGCAATAATGATAACTTTATCAGTTTATGGGAACTAATTTGGAATTCTGAGAGTCTGGATAGTGAATATGTTGGAGTTGAAGTCATCGGAAATATTCACGATAATCCAGAGCTGTTGGAGGTATCAAAATGTTAAACTTAACAAAAGCACAAGCTATAGCCGAGCATCGCAAGATGTGGAGATGGATAGCAGATGAGACGAAGAAGCAAGGGCGGATAGTTGAGAAAGCGGAGTATTTTGATGCAATGGGTATATCACCTGAAGATAGACCAGCAGGCAATTGTTATTGCTGTGATTATACTGATGGTAATTGTTTAAAATGTCCTATTGAGTGGGGCGGTGACTACGGAACTTGTCTTGATAGATACACATATGATGATGAGGAGGGTTTATTTGAGCAATGGATTTACACCAATAACCCCAAAAAAGCAGCACGGTTGGCTCGTGAGATTGCAGAGCTGCCGGAGAGATAAAAAAAGAACGCCGTGCAGAATCACTCCGCAGACGCTCCTTAGGTTATATATATTATATTAAAAATTTGAGCGAAAGTCAAGGTGATTTTGTGGCGAGGCATTACCAACCGAAGAACAATAATCCTTATTTACTCGAACATGATTTGTATATGAAAATGTTTTATACAATACGCAGATATCCGAAACTGCTTCAGCGGCGTGAAAGCGTGTTGTACAGTAGTCCGCCGCCGGCTGATGGTATGCCAAGCGGCAAAGGCGGGACAAGCAATCCGACCGAAAGAAAAGCGGTTGTATTAGCGCAGGTCGATGCAGAGATAGAAGCGATTGAGCAAGCGATAATATATCTTAAGGGCAAGTACAGCAATACATATACCGGCGAGGAATTTGACCCATATGAGGCATTTATGGATTACGGCGTGTTTTGTTATTACCGGAGTAGCAAAAGCAAAGATGCAGCGCCGCACAGAAATACGTGGTATCGCTATCGCTCTGAGTTTGCACATTTTGTAGCAAAAAAATTAAATTATTTTTAAAAATTGTGCAATGGGAAAAAATCAAGTAGTATAATGTGTATAGTGCCGATGTACGGAAAGATGAAATCAAGGCTTGCAAAACAGATCCCTCCACGGCTTTCTGCATCGGCACAGGGTTTTTCTCCTTTTTTATTTATATAGCAAAGACCGCTTCTCACATGAGGCGGTTTTTTGTGTGCAGAAAATAATAAGGAAAGCGAGGTGAGATATTTTGACCGAGAAGCAGAAGCGGTTTTGTGATGAATATTTGGTTGACTGTAATGCGACACAAGCGGCAATCAGAGCAGGGTATTCGGAAAAGACAGCACATTCCATTGGAGCAGAAAACCTTATAAAACCTGAACTCAAAATCTACATTGATGAGCAGCTTGAAAAATTGCATAGTGAGAAAACTGCTGACGCTCAGGAAGTTATGGAATATCTCACATCGGTAATGCGCGGAGAGTCTCAGTCTGAGGTTGTGGTGGTTTTGGGCATCGGGGATGGATTTTCCGAGGCTCGGCGTGTTCAAAAATCACCTGATGAGAAGGAACGGCTTAAGGCTGCGGAGCTTATAGGCAAGCGGTACGGAATATTTACCGATAAAACACAGCTTGAGGGCGTTTCACAAATTCAGATAATAGACGATATACCTGACGAGGGTGCAGATGATGAGTAAGCTGACTAACATCATTGCACCTTCTTTTTATGCACTGCATAACGATGTCAAAAACAATAAATATACTCATTATTGGCTCAAAGGCGGCAGAGGTTCAACAAAGTCGTCTTTTATATCAGTTGAAATAATTCTCGGTATTATGAAAAATCCGGGAACTAATGCAGTCGCAATACGCAAGGTTGGGTTATATCTCAAAGACAGCGTGTATGAACAGCTTACTTGGGCTATTGATATGCTTGGAGTTGCGGATTTGTGGCAAACAAAGCTCAGTCCGCTTGAGTTGATTTATCTGCCGACGGGACAGAGGATATTATTCAGAGGCGCGGACAAGCCGAAGAAGATTAAATCAACCAAAGCGCGCAAGGGATATATTCGTTATATCTGGTACGAAGAGGTTGACGAGTTCGGAGGAATGGAAGAAGTCCGAACCATTAACCAGTCGCTTATGAGAGGCGGCAGTAAGTTTGATGTGTTCTATTCGTATAACCCTCCGCAGTCACAGAGGAACTGGGTCAATGAGGAAGTTCTTGAAGAACGTCCTGACAGAAAGGTACATCACAGTACATATCTGACAGTGCCGGAAAAGTGGTTAGGTGAGCAGTTCATAATCGAAGCTGAACACCTCAGGCAAACCAAACCTACAAACTACGAACATGAGTACATGGGTGTCGTTACGGGAACCGGCGGCGAGATATTCGACAACCTTGATATAAGGACAATAACAGATGCCGAGATTGCTGTATTTGACAGAATTCGGCTTGGTATTGATTTCGGATATTCGATTGACCCGTTTGTGTATATGGTATGTCATTACGACAAAAAGCATAACCGGCTGTATATCTTTGATGAAATATGCAAGGTTGGATTATCCAATGCAAACGCTGTCAAAATGATAAAGGATAAAGGTGCATATGAAAGATATATAATCTGTGACAGTGAGGAACCGAAGTCAATCGCGGAAATGCGTACGCTTGGCTTGCGTGTCAGAGGAGCAAAAAAAGGACCCGATAGCATTGAATACGGCATAAAGTTTTTGCAGTCGCTTGAGGCGATTATAATTGACCCTGTGCGGTGTCCGAACGCAAAGAAAGAGTTTTATGAGTACGAATACGAGCGGGATAATAAAGGCGAATTTAAGGCTTGCTATCCCGACAAAAACAACCATTGCATAGACGCGGTTCGCTATGCTCTGGAGGACGATATGACAAACAGAAAGGCTCAGATTTTAAGCAGAAGGGAGATGGGAATATGATAATTGACGCAGACAGAATTAAAGGCGGCATTTCGCCCGAGCTTATAAGCAAGCTTGTTAACAAATACAACAGCGGAACCAGCAGGTTCAAAGATTTGATGAAGTATTATAAAGGCGAACACAGTATATTAACCCGACCGAATAAAAGTGAAGGGCTGCCAAACACAAAGATAGTTTGCAACCATGCAAAATATATTGTCGACATGACAGAGGGTTATATGCTCGGCGCACCTGTGGAATACTCGCCTGCCGACGATGCTGATATTGACGTTTTGAAAGATGTGTATTATGAGCAGGAGATTCAGAACGTTGATGGCAAGCTGTGTAAACATATGAGCATATACGGCAGAGCTTATGAGCTTGTTTACCTGAACGAGGGCAAACAACCGAGAAGCGCGGTGATTTCACCCGAAAACGCCTTTGTCGTTTATGATGATACTGTTGCGCATAACGAATTATTTGGCGTACATTATTACGAGCAAAAAGACGAAGACGGCTGCGTAATCGGGACGGTTGTGAATGTATATACCGGTGCAGAGTTTATACATTTTGAAGGTACTTCGACGTTCGACAATCTGGAAGAAAAATTGAGAGAATCACACGGGTTTTGCGGCGTGCCGGTTATCGAATACTGCAACAATGACGAAAAACAGGGAGATTTTGAACAGCTTATTACTCTTATAGACGCGTATAACATATTGGAGTCCGACAGAGTGAATGACAAAGAACAGTTCGTTGATTCATTTTTGTTTCTGCGCGGTGTTGAGGTCAATTCAGAGCAGGCGAAAAAGCTGAAGGTAGAAAAGATACTTCACGCGCCGGGCGACGGCGATGCAAAGTATCTGTCTAAGGTTCTTTCCGAAACGGATATGGACGTTTTGCGCAAGACCCTCAAAGAAGATATTCACAGGTTTTCACTTGTTCCCGACTTAACCGATGAGCAGTTCGGCAATAACCTTTCAGGTGTAGCGATAAGGTACAAGCTGCTCGGCTTTGAGCAGCATGTGAAAAACAAAGAAAGATATTTCAAGGTCGGGCTTAAGAAAAGATTTGACCTATACGTCGAATATCTGAACTTCAAAAGTGTCATGGAGCGTGTTCCATCGCATAAGGTTGATTTTGTGTTTAACCGTAATTTGCCGGAAAATCAGCTTGAAACAGCGCAGATGATAAATTATCTCAAGGGCACTGTATCGGACGAAACATTAATCGGTCAGCTTCCGTTTGTATCTGACGCAAAAGAGGAGCGTGAGCTTATGCTTAAGCAGCAGGCAGACGAGTCAGAGCGTATTGTAAACGAGGAGAAAATGCGCGCTAACGCCATTGATTACAGCAAAACCGAAAAGGATATAGACGATGTATAGTTCTGCGTATTGGCAGCGCGTTGCGTTAATTCGCGAGATACAAATACAGCAAAAGGCGACATATACCGCAGGCGAGCTTGACAAGCTGTATGGCAATGTTATAAACGACTTGAACTCTGAAATACGCAAGATATTCACTACATATACAAACGGAATTGCAATATCCAGAGAAGAAGCCGAGCAGCTTATAAACTCTGCAAAAAGCGAGGAAATATCAAAGCGGCTTCAAAAGGTTCTGGAGAACACTGACGACCCGAGGCAGAGAACGGAGCTGATAAAGAAAATCCATGCTCAGGCTTACGGCGCAAGAATATCAAGACTTGAGGCTGTAAAGCAGAATGTATATGCGTATTTCAAGGAAAAAGCAAGCATCGAGATACAGAAAACCAAAACTCTGTATAACACGGTTGTCGAGGAAAGCTATTACAGAACCGTTCACGATATAGCAAAGGGCTGCAATGTAGGGATAAACTTCTCGTTGATACCGCAGAGGGCTGTTGATGAAATATTATCGTCAAAGTGGCACGGCTCAAGCTTCAGCGAAAGGGTCTGGGCTAACACCGGCAAGGCTGCGGAGCAGGCTCAGAATATAATAGCAAACGGATTATTAAGCCATAAGACTTATAACCAGATGGCGGAAGAGCTTGCCGGGGTTCAGAACAATTCGCAGTATAACGCAAGCCGCCTTGTGC
>OIXH01002922.1_pt1 | contig 16098 bp, 15 predicted proteins | sample 1587741 | NCBI WGS metagenome assembly OIXH01 (sample SAMEA3888916, study PRJEB22519) | human gut metagenome | biome: human gut; feature: human-associated habitat; material: faeces | place: Denmark | collected 2011 | reverse complement strand
GTCACAGAATGTTCCGTAATCGAATTCCTCGTCAAGCTCCCCGCCGAAATTTAGACAATAAAACGCAGCCCTGACCATGTTTCCGTCAAGGCTGCAGTCCTCGTCATTTTCTTTTTCGGAAATAATTTCGTCCAGCTCGCCGAGCCAATCGCACATATCCTCGATCACTCCGCGCTGCTCATCGGTAAAATTATTCGGCGTAGCTGTTCCCGCAAAACTGTAATCGAGCAGATCGTTATTCGCAGATTCCACTCCCGAAACCATTCCCGCGATCAACATTATCAACAAAATAAACGGTAATAGTATCACCGCTATAATTATGCCGACAACCTTCCAAGTGCGCTTATCCGTAGCCGCCGTTGCTATCGCTTTTATAACCGCCGGAGATACCGCCATATCATCGACCTCCCGCCGCGCCGAACAGCGCCGATTTGTGATCGGGTGCTATAACGCATAAGCAATATCGCTCGTTCCCACACTTATATAAGCAAACCCCGCGCTGCGAAAATTGGATCAACCCGTACTCGGAATCTTCGACTTGAAGCGTATCCATATAAGTTTTCTTCTCGATGCTTCCGGGGTAAAACAGGAAGATGTGCGTCGGGATCGAGAACAGCGGTTTGGTCAGCTCGCGGACGTTCTCTACGAGAAAGTCCTCTATATTCTGGCTTGCCAAAATAACGGCTGACTCCTTTTTGCGGACGCGTTTCATAAAGTTTCGGATATATTCCACTGCGGTCAAGTTGGTGAGGAAGAGGTAAAATTCATCGATACTTGCGACGGTATTTCCGCGACTCAGAAGCTGCTCGGACATATAGGCGAGGACATTGAAGAGGAGAGCGTTGCGGATATTTTTGCTTGCCTGGAGCAGTCCTTTTACACCGAAAGTCACAAAATTATTATCTGTTATATTCGTGTGTCCATCAAAAAATTTGCTTTCCGCACCCTTACAGATCGAGTGCAAGCCGAGACAGATATTCTGTAAGTTTTCGGCTGTGTAGAGGCTTTTCTCTTTCGGATTAAAAGCCTTATATTCAGCTTCCACCAACTCATAAAAATCCGAAAGTATCGGATAATTTTCGGGCTGCATTTTGTTCCAATCCGTGTCATCAGATATCCCGAATTTCTCATACAGCTTTATGAGCAACAGTTCTATCGTGTCGATTTCGCGATCGGTGAAGTCCTTATAGCTGCGGAAGAAGTCGCGCAGAAAGCTGATGTGCTGCGACAGCTTTGTCTTGGACTTGAACGCTCGCGGAGCATCATCATCTGCAGTTTCATCGCCCCACGACTTAGGTTCAAGCACATTTATAATATACTCTCCCGACATCAAGTCGATAAAACAGCCGCCGAGATTTTTTGTCAAGTCGACATATTCCATTTCGGGATCAAGGCAGATTATGTTCTTTCCGCTCTCACGGAGGTTGGTCAGAATGAGTTTTAAAAGATAGGATTTGCCTTGTCCGGAGTTGCCAAGTATAAGCGTGTTCGCGTTCGTCTTGTCATCGCTGCGCTTATCGAAATCGACGATAACATTCCCGCCGAATTTGTCTTTCCCTAAATAAAACCCGTTCTCATCGGTCTTGCCGGAAAATGAAAAGGGATAAAGGTTGGCGACCGAAGACGCGGGCAGAACGCGCTCAAACTGCTCACGGAACATATTCCGACCGCTTGGCATTACGCTCATAAAGCCGTGCTGCTGCCTTAACATCAATCGGTCAACATTTAATTTTGAGCGCACCAATTCAGTTTGGACTTCGGTCTGCAAAATGCGGAGATTATCCAAATTATCCGAAATCATTTCAAGGAAAACCGCTGTGTGGAGCAGCGGTTCGCGGTTTCGGTGCATATCCGCGGCGAGCTGCGCCACGTCCTGCAAGTTGCTTTCGGCAGCGACCGTCTGCTGCAAGTCATTGGTGGAGCTGCGCTGCAAGCGGTTTTTGTTGGCGGCGTTCGCGATAATACGTTTTTCCTCGGCAGCGGTTACGGGGCGCGTGTAAATTCGGAGTGTCACGCCATCTTTTTCACCGAGGTAACGCAATATAGCCTGTTCGCTGGTGGATGTCGGATATTCTCTGAGCGCCCATACACAGCGGAATGTGTTTCCGCAAATAAAATAGTCCGTGAAAAATTTTATCACGGACGGAGCGATCATGTCAAGGAAATTCTTCTGCGGCTTGGTCGCAAAATCCTTTTCTATAGCGGTTATTTTCTTCTTCAAGATAAACCTCCCATTGTTTGGTCAAGTTTTTGGTCGTGAAATAATTCGGATTCGGGTTTGAGATAATAATCATCGCTATTCCAAAATGAAATGTACACCTCATCATCATCGAGCGTTATAGGGTGCTGCTCCAGTGATTCACCGTACCCATCGGAAAATTGTCCGGTGATGTACCCAACAAGGTCTGCTGTTTCCGATTTGTCAAGCTCTCCGTATGATTTCACGACCGCCACTCCGTACAGATTGCCGCCCCGCGTTTCCACCATCGGCATAATGGAATAAACCTTTTTATTGAGATTCTCATCGTGAAGATAAGCCGCCAGACCGCGTTCCACAGCGTTCTCATCACTGTTCAGATCGTCGCTGATAAAATCGTTTATCTCATCATCGTAGCCGGCATAATTTTCCGAGCATACTTCCTCGGGATACTCGCTGCCGTCATCGATTTCGATCTTCAGCGGGCAATAAAAACGTGTTTCCACCAGCTCTTGCTTGGTTACTTCAATGGAGTTATGCGTCAGCTCGCAATATTCGATCCTCGGATCGCTGTATAGCATTTCCGAAGCGTAATCCACAAAAATCTCGGCGAGATTACTGTCGTCAATTAGGTCTGTCAGCGGTATGTCGAATTCATTTTCGCTTGCGTTCTGTTTTAGCCATCTGTCAATGCAGCAGTCCATATGGATTTTAAGATTATCCAATGCCGGGGTCTGCTCATGCCGTTGAATGATTTCCCGTGCGTTAGGGATATACTGTGAATATCTTGCGTAATCCGCGCCCTCGGAATTTACAAGTAAACCATCGCCATTTTCTTCGTTCACGAACAGAACGCCGTGATGTGTATCATCGTAAAATCCCATTAGGTTTTTGTACTGCGGGAGATAATAATTACGCAGCGTCGGTGCTTCAATAAAGTGTTGAAATTCCTCGTGCGAAACCTCAATCACCTTTTCGATCGCGCATTTTTGCGGTTTGAAGCCGCTTGATTTGCAGACCATATTTGCGTTTAAAATCAGCTTATCAGCCATTAAAGATGCTCCTTTCTCCGTCAAAGTTTTCAAATTTTTCGGTCACGACGTTCTGCTCAAAGTAAACGGCGAGAAGTGTTTTTATATCCTCTCCGCTATATCTTCTCGCGGAAAATCCGTTCTCGTTGAGCGTTTTTTCTATGCGGTTCAAGTAGGAAAAAATCTCTTTATCTTTCAAACCGCGAATGCGCACTATAAGAAGAAATTCCCGTGCCGTAGCGGTCATCGCCTGAATATGATCGAGATGCTGCGCATCCTGTTCGAGCAGCTTTCGCACAGCGGGATTTTCCTCTTTTTTCGCGAGTGCTTTTAAGTGATTTTTGTTGCCCTCGAAGCTCTCGCGGCTGTTTACGCAGAGTATTTCGATCTCCGTCAAGCCCTTGAGAACGCTCATCAGCGAATATATTTTCGCCGACAATCCCGCCTCCGACATCACCGAAATGTTGCTCGGCTTTATACTGAAAAAGACCGCCTCATTCGAAGCGGTCTTTAAGGAATATTCCGTTATGCCCTCGATTCCAAGGAGCTGTTTGGTTGATTGCTGCGGATTATTTTTGTTTTTCGCCAATTATTTATTACCTCCGTTCTGTTAAATTTTCCACCGATATTCCTGTTGCTCAACAAAAAAATATTTCACGGCATATTTTATAAAGTCCATTATGCTTGTATCCTCAAAACGTATAGCCAGAAAGCCGTAAACGAGCGTTGCAACCAACGGAATTGAAAACCCAGTCTGCGCCATAGCAAACACGGCGACCAGCGCGCCGATCCCTATAACGGCGAGGTCTTTTAATCGCCATAAAAACAGCATTGGCGCGGCTTTGAGGTTGTCGGGATAAATGTACATAAATTCTCCTTCCTACGGTTTTTTTGCAATCATTCTCGACAAATGTACCGCCGATTGAGCCGTATTTACTACGCCGTTTATATTCGGACGTATCGAGGTTTCCAGTCCGAACAGTCCGGCTATCCTCGGAATCTCACCCGCGCCGAGCATTATCCCAAGTCCAAGCAGCCAGTAATCCTTAAACAGGATCAAGCCGCAGATAAGCATTACCGACTGCAAAAAGGTCGTAAGACAGGTCGCTATGACTTGCTTTATCCACATGGTAAATCCGTCGTTAAATCCGCGCGGTACGCTGAACATATAGAGCGAGCCGATAGCTATTTGTATCAGCAAGATCCCGCCGCGCTTAACGCTCGCCAGAAAGACCTTAACTGTGGCGTATCCCATCATAATACAGATCATAATGGTAAGCAGAGGACCGAATAAGAAACCCTCGATAGCGTCAATACACGCCTGCCATAATGTTCCGCTGCCCTCCGGACAAACAAGTCCGGTTTAACATACTTAAGGATATAACGAATTTTCCGCCCGTTAGGGCAGTGTGTGGTCAATCGATCATTCCCACAAATCTGTAGTAAATGTCAACCTCTTGCGTTCGGTTTCCGCTGTCATCCCTTACTCCCTCATGAACTACTATTTTTTCAATCAGCTCATTCAGAAGCGGCGCGGTAAGTTCCGTAAGGTCGGTATACTTTCGTATCAGTTTTACCCAGTGTTCAGCGCCCTGCTTGTCCTGTTCGGAGCTTTCCAGCTTGCTCCGAAGCGCCGTAAGCTGTTCTTCAAGTTTGATCTGCTCCTGCTGATATTTTTCCGAAAGCATTGTAAAATTTCGCTCGGTAACGGTTCCGTTGGCTCTGTCCTCATACATTTTCACGAACAAATTGTCAAGTTCTTTAAGACGTTTCTCTGCTCTTGCCAATTCTTTTTTGGCATGGGAAATCTCCGAATCCCGATGCTTATTATCGCTTTTTTGTAGACGTGTAAGCAGCTTATTTTCGTCCGTGTGCGCTTGCTTGATCCAGTAACGAAGCCTTTCAAGCACGACCGCATAAAGAACTTTATACTGTATATAGTGTATGGAGCATTTTTCTTTGCCGTAGGTGCTGTACATACTGCACATATAATGCTTATCCACATTTGTCCTTGCTCCTCTGTTATTCATCAGCCTTAATGCTCTGCCACAGTCGGCGCATTTGACAAGTCCCGCGAAAATCTGTGTTTCACCGTTCTTTGAGGGACGCTTTCGACTGTCGATATGCGCGTGAGCCTGCTCCCATACCTCTTTCGAAATAATCGGCTCATGAGTTCCCTCGATCCGCAACCATTCTTCCTCCGGTTTTCTCTGTAGCTTTTTGTTCTTGAAGGATATCGTGGACTGCTTGTAATGTATGCTGTTGCCGACATATACCTCGTTTTTCAGCAGATTCTTGACTTGGGATACTATCCATGCATACCGCCTGCTCTCGGGCTGTTCCTCAATAATATTAGCGAACCTTCCGTATTTTTGATAATTTATCCACGCGGGCGTAGGTATCTGTTCCTCGCTGAGAGTTTTGCATATTTTTGCGGCTCCCATACCGTGTGCGGCAAGGTCGAATATCTTCTCAACGATCCACCTTGTGTCCTCATCGGGTATCAATTTGCCTTTGACTTCGGGGTGTTTCTTGTAACCTATTGGTGGTATATTGCACATGTGCGCTCCGTCACGGAATCGGGCATTTAACGCTGCTTTGACCTTTTTGCTGGTCTGCCGGGCGTGCATTTCGTTCAGAATATTCAAGAACGGCGCGATCTCGCTTTCACCCTTTTCGGTGTCCACTCCGTCATTCAACGCTATATAGCGAACGCCCTTTGAGGGGAAATAAATCTCGGTGTACTTACCCGTGAGAATATAATTTCTGCCGAGCCTAGACAAGTCTTTCGTGATGACGCAGTTGATTTTCCCGTCCTCAATATCGTCGATCATACGCTGAAAATTAGGTCTGTCGAAGTTCGTACCACTCCAGCCGTCGTCAACATACTCGCCGACAATTCTCATCTTCTGCTCCTTGCAATATTGGGTGAGCATTGTCCGCTGTGTGGAGATGCTGCCGCTCTCGCCTTTCAGTTCGTCGTCGCGGCTGAGCCTCAGATAAAGTGCTGTGTTATTTTGTTGTTTCATTAAATTAACCTCCTGTCTGTGAAACAACCCGCATTACAACACATTGCTTACATTCACATTATACCGTAATGCGGGCGTAATGTCCAGCGGTTTTTGAAAAAATTATCCTGCCGTTTCAACTCGCCTTTCATATTTTATGGCGCTCTCCACAAGATCAAAGGCGGTCACTTTCGTTTCGACGAAGTGTTCCTTGATCTTAATTCTCGTCTTACCGCTGACATAGTAAAGCACGTTATCTATCACGGAAAATCCATCTTTCGCTGGAATGGTTTCCCCAATTTTTGCCTCAGCTCGTCTGCTGAAAAACAGCAGGCAGGACCTGAAAAATATTTTCATTCTGTTAAATTTGGTCATATATCATCCTCCATAAAATCATAATCGTCTATTGTATACTCATCGACAATATCATCACTCATGCTGCCTTTTACGGTTATTTTTTGCTCTGCAAATTCCCGATTATTTCTTGCGATCAAGTCGTCGAGATCAATTTTGCCGCGCGTTCTTCGGACGTTCCGTATCGCTTCTTTTCGATATTCCTCCATGATTTCGGGAGGAATATTTGCCAGCTCCGACAGTATCATGATGATCATTTCAACCTCGACAGCGTAACGGAAAAGCCCTTTTGATATCTTTGTAACGCCCGCTTCGCTGCCCTTGACGATCTCTCCGGCAAGCTCTTGTGCGATGATATTTTTCTGCTTGCCAAGTTCCAGATAGGAGACATATTTCTGAATCGCCGCTGCTATAAATTCAGAACGCGATCTCGAATGTTTCGCCGAATATTTGTCGCATAGCTGCAATGTTTCTTTGTCCAGACTGATACCTATTTTTTCTGCCATTGAACCTCCATTCCCTACGGTATGACCTTTCTGTGTCATCGCATTCCCCATTGTTGTCGTGCTTACGGTGTTTTTTCTTTCGAAGTGACACCTATGTTTCATACTTTTGTTTATCTTGACATCAAACTTCACCTCCCAAGAATGGCTCTACAATGCGGTCGGCTTTGCCGTCCGCTGTGATTGCAGCACCGCTGCTTTAACCTGCATCAGAATAATGCACTCCAATTTGCCCGAATTTGCCGTGAATTATCCGCGTTATTCTCCTACGAATTGCTCTATGAACCGTCCTGCTCAAACTCGCGCAGAAGCGGCTCAAATTTTGCTCCAGTCGGGTTGGTCGGGCAGTTACTCTACTCGACGGTCAAGTCTTGCACAAATCGGCACACACGCTCTCATTTGTGCTGCGATGTTACCGTCACCCATTTGGCATTTCTACTGTCACCCGAAAAGTTACCGTCACCCGCCAAATCCGCATTGTAAAACGCTTTTTCAAGATCGGGTGACGGTAAGTCGGTAAAATCAGAGGGGCATATTTTTACTGTCACTACCGTCACCCGACAGCAGTTCCAACCGAACTCTTCTCGCTCCGTGGCTGCGTTCTGATGAGAACTTAATTCCATAGTCCGCCAGTTCATATGCGTTCTGAACCAGATCTCTTGTGATTCTGTTCGGAAATACTTCCGTATCGAATCGCGGCGCGAGCAGAGCGGTAAGCTCGGTAGACGTTCCAACAAAATTTTTTCTTTCAATCATAAAATCAAATATTTTTTCGATAAAGATTTTGCTTTTGTTTTCTTTCTCGGAAAAAATTTCGTCGGATATCCACCTATGTTGTTCGCTGTCGAACTTCAATTCAATCTCGCGGTTTTCTATATCGCGTCCGACACAGTAGAGTGTGGCGTTCCGCGAGCCGCGCTTTGACTCTGAAAGAACAAAACTGCCGTCCACGCATCCGATGAGTCCTGTCGTTCCCGAGATCATGTTGAACGGATCGGCGTCCCTTGTTTTTCGCAGGTGATGAACCAGAACGATTGCGATCGAATGCTTGTCAGCAATTGATTTCAAAACGGACAGTTCTTTGTAATCAGTCGCGTAAGTACTGTCGGGAGAGTCAGAGCGGATTTTTTGGAGAGTATCGATGAAGATTATTTTTGTGTCGCGATACTCCGAAATGAAATTCTCAATTTGTTCTTCCAATCCGTTGCTGATTGAGTTGGCAAGCAGTGCGAAGTGCAGATGCTCGGTTGGTTCGTCAGTTATTTAGTACAGCCGATTCTGGATTCTGATTCTGCTGTCCTCCAAGCAAAGATAGAGCGCTGTGCCTTGAGAAGTTGCGGCGTTCAACACAGATTCTCCTTTGGCTACGCTTAAACAGATGTCCAGCGCGAGCCACGATTTCCCGATCTTCGGCGCTCCCGCCAGAATGAACAGTCCTTGTGTGATAAGATTGTCCACCACAAATTCGATCGGCTTCAGCGGTTCGGTCATGATCTCCTCGCAGTTGATCGTATTTAGTTTTGTCAATAACATTTCTCCTTTCGGTTTCGAGTGATGATATTATTCTAACATATCCTAACCAAAACGTAAATATGGAATGGATTTCCGCAAAAAACGCAAAAATCCATTCCATACAAAATTTCATATTGATTTTTCTTAGCAATAATGCTAAAATGTAGATGAGGAGGCGAATAGAATGACTGACAAAAACGGGATATACTTATCTGTAGACGGTGATGACGTTGTTCGGGTTATCATTGAGAATAATATTAAAATCCAAACCGATAAAGTCAAAATCTCCGAGGAGCTCATAGGCGAATTGGAGTATAATATGTCGCATTATGAGACTGTTGTCAAACATATTTCGGAAAAGACGGAGCCGCTGGACGGTATAGGAGAATACTCCGAGGATCAGGTAACTTCCGTCTTTAACACGGCGCTTGATTTGGCTGACGCGGTTCGCGAGAACGACCTGACGTCCGGTGTATTGTTGCGGGCTGCAATAAACAAACTTCTCGACGCCAAGGACGGCGGAACGGCTATGTTCTTCTTGCTTTCGATGAATAATGTTGTCAAGGCGATACGAGAGCCTATGAGCACACAATATATCCTTTATAAATATCTTAAGTCACGAAGCGAATTTGACACACACGAGGAATGGCTTCGGGCAAATATACTGCCCGAGGGTTATTTCTTCCGCAGAGATTACCCCTGTGAAATTATAAATTACGATTTGTTTACCAACGAGCCGAAGCTGTCACAGGTTTTCTTTTTCGATAACTATACCGATTATTTTGTGTTCCTTTTTCTGAAATTTGCGGAACAGCAAAGGCGCGTTTTGGAATGCCCGTGCTGCGGCAAGCTGTTTGTTCCGAAGTCCAACCGCGCCGAGGTATATTGCGACAGGATCATTTATAAGGGCAAAACCTGCAAGCAGGTCGCGCCCAAGCTTATGATGAAATATAAGAAAATGCACGACGATGTACTTGAGGAATATGAGCGTGCCAAGAATAGAAATTACAAGCGGGTGGAGCGTTATGAAAACGCCGATGGGAACAGCGGCGTCATGCGGCTGACGTTCAACGAATACAAGGCTTGGCTCGACAGGGCAAGTGAAATGAAACGCTTGTATCTGCAAGGACAGGTTTCGGAAGATGAGTTTCGGAGGGTTATTGACGAACAAATGATTTAGGCACAGTATAGATAAACGATAATTGTTAACAATGCACAAAAACAAGACATCAAAAATAGTTAAAATAGAGAAAAGTCAAAAAACATCTTTAATCATATTGACAAATCTATTCAACTGTGTTAGAATAAATCTAACAAATTGATATGTAATTTATTGGAGTGTTACCTTTCCTTTGTTGACTTGGGCATGACCAACTTTTATACGGACGTATTGTGCGCGCGTATTTAAGTTGGTTTTTTTGTTTTACGGAGTAATCTGATATGAGTATGAAAATCGTAAAAGTGATAAATAATAACACCGTCTGTGTGCTTGACCAAAGGGGCAAAGAGCAGATCATGTCGGGTAAGGGCATAGGATACGGTAAAAAATGCGGTGATATCGTGGATAACACACGAATCGAAAAAATATATATGGTTACGGATTCGGCTTTACGGAAAAGACTAGTTGAGTGCCTGGCAGAGATCCCCTACGAGTACATCAAACTCACCGACGATCTGGTGAAATACATCGCCTCAAAGGTGAATGTTCCGCTTAACAGCTCGCTAATTGTAACGCTCTCCGATCATATCGCGTTCGCTATCGAACGAAAAAAGCAAGGAATGGAATTTACCAATCCGCTTATGGATTCGATACACGATTGTTTCCCCGATGAACTGGCGCTCGGACGCTATTGTTTAAGCGAGATAAAGGATAAGCTTGGAGTGGAGCTTATTAACGACGAAGCAGGATTTATCGCGATGCATATAATCAACGCGCGAATGGGAACAAATATGGGACAGGTGCCCGATATCACAAGAATGATCAACGACTGCATGGATATAGCGGATACGTTTTATTCGGGGAAGATCGACAAATCCACGGTTGCATACGACCGCTTTACCGTACATATGAAGTATCTCGCAAAGCGGCTGTTCAACTCGCAGGAGCTTCCGAATGTGCTTAGCCGCGATGAGGAACTGCTGTCGCTCATCAAGCTGAAATTCAAAAAGCACTATAAATGCGCAAAATGTATACAGGATTATATCCTGAAAAATCACTCAAAAATGCTGACAGAGGACGAGCTGCTGACGCTCGCCATACATCTGAAAAAGATAAGCGACTGAACTTGTACACATCGCTGCCATTGGTACCGGGTGGCGATAAAATAAAAATTAATTCAGGAGGAGTCTGTATGAAGGATAAGATATTTGGCATATTACAGCGCGTTGGACGTTCGTTTATGCTTCCGATAGCGCTGCTGCCCGTGGCGGGACTTCTGCTTGGCATAGGCAGCTCTTTTACAAACCCGACGACGATAGAAACCTATAATCTCGGCGGGATAATTTATGAGGGCGGAGTATTCTACACCGTTCTTGACATCATGAGCAGAACGGGAAGCGCAATATTTGATAACCTCGCCTTACTGTTCGCAATGGGCGTCGCCATCGGTATGGCGAAAAAGGAAAAAGAGGTTGCGGCACTTTCCGGGGCTATCGCATACCTTGTTATGAACACCGCAATAAGCGTTCTTATCACAGCAAGTGGCGGAGTTGAAGCAATGGCAGAAAACTCCACGACATCTGTGCTTGGGATAACAACGCTGCAAATGGGCGTTTTCGGCGGTATAATCGTAGGACTTGGAGTTGCAGCACTGCATAACCGCTTTTACAAGATCGAGCTGCCCCAGGTGCTTTCGTTCTTCGGAGGAACGCGTTTTGTTCCGATAGTCTGCACGGTCGTTTATCTGATAGTCGGCATTATTATGTTCTATCTCTGGCCGTTCGTTCAGCTCGGAATATCCAAGCTCGGCGTGCTTGTTCTCAATTCGGGATACGCAGGAACATGGATATACGGCATTTTGGAACGCGCTCTTATTCCGTTCGGACTGCATCACGTTTTCTATATGCCGTTCTGGCAGACGGAACTTGGCGGCTCGGCGATCATCGACGGCAGCGTTGTAACGGGCGCACAGAACATCTTCTTCGCGGAGCTTGCATCCAAATCCACGGACGTATTTTCGGTATCGGCAACAAGATTTATGTCGGGTAAATTCCCGTTCATGATATTTGGTCTGCCCGCAGCAGCTTTCGCGATGTACAGAGCAGCGCGCCCCGAAAAGAAAAAGGTGGTGGGCGGTCTGCTGCTCTCGGCAGCGCTGACCTCTATGCTGACAGGTATCACCGAACCGCTGGAGTTCACGTTTATCTTTGTTGCTCCGCTAATGTACGGCGTACATTGTGTTCTCGCGGGTCTGTCATATATGCTTATGCACATCTTTAACGTCGGCGTTGGAATGACATTCTCGGGCGGCGCAATTGATCTTACGCTGTTTGGTATTCTCCAGGGCAACCAGAAGACAAACTGGATATGGATAGTTATTATCGGTTTGATCTACGCAGTGGTTTACTACTTCGTATTCTATTTTATGATAACGAAGATGAACCTTGCAACTCCCGGGCGTGAGGCGGACGACATTGAGCCGAAGCTCTACCGCAGAAGCGATGTTGACGCGGCGAAGTCGGAGAAGAAATCAGCGGGCGGCGCGGTCGATATGATCAGTGCGCTTATCCTTAAGGGTCTCGGCGGAAAAGATAATCTGTCCGATGTTGACTGCTGTGCAACAAGGCTGAGAATTACCGTTATTGATATTGAAAAGGTAACGGACAGTCTGCTCAAAGAGAGCGGCGCATCAGGAGTTATCCACAAGGGCAACGGCGTGCAGGTGATTTACGGTCCGAGAGTTTCGGTAGTAAAATCTAATCTTGAAGCGTTTATCGATTCGCCGCAGTCGGACGCTCTTGACAATATTCTCGGGAACACTCCCGCAGAATCTGCTGCGGAAAAAACGAAGCCTCAGTCAGATCTGCAGACGAAAACTGCCACGATTGTGATGTATTCGCATTTGAGCGGCACAGTCGTTAATATTGAGAACGTTGAGGACGATGTTTTCTCACAGAAGATACTCGGTGACGGAATTGCGGTCGAACCGTCCGAGGGCAAGCTGTATGCTCCCTGCGACGGAAAGATAGACTCGATATTCGATACGAAGCACGCAGTGAATATTCTCTCGACGGACGGTACGGAGGTTCTGCTGCATATCGGTATCGACACAGTTAAGCTCGGCGGAAAGCATTTCGAGGCACATGTTTCGGACGGTCAGGAGATCAAAAAGGGTGATCTGCTTATAACGTTTGACATTGATGCGATCAAGGCGGAGGGCTATAAGGTAACTACGCCTTTGATAATTGGAAACACGGACGAATATTCGGCAATTATGCCTGCCGCGCAAGGCAATATCTCGGCGGGCGATGAAATACTGAAAATCAATTAAGGAGGACTTTACTATGAAAACATTTGCTTACACCATCAAGGATGAGGTAGGAATCCACGCAAGACCCGCAGGTCTGCTTGCAAAGAAAGCCAAGGAATTCGAGAGTACCATAACCCTCGAAAAGGGCGGCAAGACCGCTGTTGCCACAAAGCTTATGGCAATTATGGGCATGGGCGTGAAGTGCGGCGACACTGTGAACGTTACCGTTGAGGGCGCGGACGAGGAAAAAGCCGCAGCTGAAATGGAGGCGTTCTTCAACGCGAACCTCTGATCTCTCAAACCGTTACTCCGACAGAACACACGCTGTTCTGTCGGAGCTTTAGGAGGTAGTGAAATGAATATCTGGCACGACATTGACGAGGACAGAATTTATCCGACAGATTTTGTTTCGGTAATAGAGATATCCAAGGGAAGTAATATGAAATATGAGCTTGACAAGAAGACGGGACTGTTATCATTGGACAGAGTGCTGTTTACAGCGACGTACTATCCTATGAATTACGGATTTATTCCGAGAACATACGGCGATGACAACGATCCGTTAGACGTGCTTCTGCTCTGCTCCCAGCCTATTCAGCCGATGACGCTTGTGCGCAGCTATCCTATCGGCGTGATGTATATGGTGGATAATGGTATGGGCGATGAAAAGATAATCGCCATTCCATACAGTGATCCTACATATATGCATTATACCGATGTAAAAGAACTTCCCGAGCATATTTTCGAGGAGCTTCGGCATTTCTTTTCCGTTTACAAGCAGCTTGAAAACAAGGAAACTTCCGTCAAAGAGGTTGGTGGATCGATTGAGGCGGTCGCTGTAATAGAGCGGGCAATGGAAAATTATAAAAATAAGTTTGTTAATGTTGATAACGGCGAGGTGAGAATATGAAGAAGTTTCAAGGTAAAGGCGTATACGGCGCTGTCGCTGTCGGGAAAATTTCTCTGTTCAAAAAGGCGGACGCAAATGTAAAGCGCGTTCATGTAGCTGATACGGATAATGAGAAAACTCGTTTTGAACAAGCTAAAACGCTTGCAGTTGAGCAGCTTCAAGAAATTTATGACAAGGCGTTAAAAGAGGTCGGAGAGGCTAATGCGGCAATCTTTGAGATACATCAGATGATGCTTGACGATGATGATTACAACGATTCTATCAACAACATTATCGATAGCCAGAGCGTTAATGCGGAGTATGCCGTTGCAATTACCGCGGATAATTTCGCGGATATGTTCGCGGCTATGGACGACGCGTATATGAACGCGCGTGCCGCCGATGTCCGCGACATCTCCAACCGTCTGATTAATATTCTTTCGGGTAGTGTTTCGATAGAAAGCGAATCCGACGAAAAGGTAATTATCTGTGCGAGCGATCTCGCACCGAGTGAAACGGTCGCACTTGACAAGGACAAGGTTCTTGCATTTGTAACGGCGCATGGCTCGTCTAATTCGCACACCGCGATACTCGCACGCAACATGAATATCCCCGCGATAATCGGCGCGGGCGACGAGTTCTTAAACGAGATTGAGGACGGCGGCGAAGCAATTGTAGACGGCTATACGGGAGAGATTTTTGTCGATCCCGATGATGAAACGCGCGCAAAACTCCTTGAAAAACAGCGCGCGGACGAGGAGAAAAAACGTCTGCTGCAAGAGTTAAAGGGCAAGGAAAACGTTACGCTTGACGGACGAAAGATCAACGTTTATGCGAATATCGGTTCGGTCGATGATATCGGAAAAGTCCTCGCGAACGACGCAGGTGGGATCGGACTGTTCCGCAGCGAGTTCCTCTATCTGGAGAATTCCGATTATCCTACCGAGGAACAGCAGTTCAACGCGTACAAAAAAGTGCTTGAAAGTATGGCGGGCAAGAAAGTCATTATCCGCACTCTCGATATCGGCGCGGATAAAAAGTGCGATTATTTCAATCTCAAACCTGAGGAAAACCCCGCGCTCGGTTATCGCGCGATACGCATTTGCCTTACGCGTCCGGAGGTTTTCAAAACGCAGCTTCGCGCGTTATACAGAGCTTCCGTGTTTGGAAAGCTCGGAATAATGTTCCCGATGATAACGAGCGTTTCCGAACTTGAAAAAATACTCGCAATATGTGATGAAGTCAAGGCGGAATTAAAGGAACAGGGCGTTGATTTCTCGGATAATGTGGAGCTGGGCATTATGATCGAAACTCCCGCGGCGGCGATCATAAGCGACAGATTAGCGCCTATGGTGGACTTTTTCAGCGTAGGCACAAACGACCTCACGCAATACACTCTTGCTTGCGACAGACAAAATCCCGATATTGAGCAGTTCGCAGACACACACCACGAAGCCATTCTCCGGCTTATAGAAATGAGTGCGGAGAATGCTCATAATCACGGCGCTTGGATAGGTATCTGCGGCGAGCTTGGCGCGGACACGACCCTCACCGAAACGTTTCTTAGAATGGGTATCGATGAGCTTTCCGTTTCTCCGACATTCGTGCTAAAGGTTCGCGACGCGGTTCGCGGTATTGATTTGTCGAAATGATTTGTTGCTGATCGGAATAATAATTTTACTTTTTAGGTCCTGCCTTTGTTCCATAAAACATAATTTTTTGCCCGACCTTTAAAAGGTCGGGCAAGCGTACTCTTAGGAATTTTCTTTAATTCAACGCCAAAGTGTTTAGCAACGTTAAACATTTTGGCTATGCTGTGAAAACTTTGCGCACGATATCGGACAGCCGAGTAAGTTGATATAACGAAAACGGATGGAGAGCGAATGAAAAACTCATATTGACAAACCTCCGAAAAAATTTTATAATAATTCTGTAACGTTTTTGCTTCTTTAATTGTCTAACATTACAGAGGTGATGAAAATGGACGAAGACTTCAACGAAATATACAGACTGTATGCCAAAAAAGTGTACCGTTATATTTATTCGCTCTGCCGCGATAAGACCTTGGCGGAGGATATCTTGCAGGACACAATGTTGAAAGCCTTAGACAATATCGGCAGCTTTGCGGGCGGGTG
>OIXH01002917.1_pt1 | contig 16124 bp, 12 predicted proteins | sample 1587741 | NCBI WGS metagenome assembly OIXH01 (sample SAMEA3888916, study PRJEB22519) | human gut metagenome | biome: human gut; feature: human-associated habitat; material: faeces | place: Denmark | collected 2011 | reverse complement strand
TAGAGCTAAAAATTTATTTATTGTTGGTTATAATATTGACGATATGTAAATGAGAAAATATCATGAATATTAAGCAAAGTGAAATTGACAATGCAATTTACGAGAAATATATATTGCCGACAAAGTCAAAAAGCAGACGGTTTATCGGAATTGAAATAGAGATGCCTATCGTCAATCTGAACAAGCAGCCGGTTGAAGAGAAAGTAGTTTTTGAAATGACAAAAAGCTTTTGTGAGCATTTCGGCTTCAAAGTTATCGGCCGCGACGACTAAAGTACAGAAACTCCGGTCTTGTGTTCCATGACCATCCCGATTTCGGAACTTTTACAAGTGCGTCTCAGGTTCAGATTGATATATTCTATGACGATTTGATAACAGTTATTAACACCTTCGGCAGATTAGAGCCGTTTAAGGCGCTGCTTTTTGCAAATTCGGTTTTGCCCGATGAGCCGGACTTGTTATGTTCACGAAATATGCTGTGGGAGCATAGTATGCAAGGGTACAACCCGCATAATATCGGAATGTTCGACTATGACTTAAGCAGCGTTGATGACTTGGTTGAATACATTAAAACAACAAGCATCTACTGCACGATGCACGACGGCAAATATGTTAACTTTACTCCTGTTCCGATAAACGACTACTTAAAGCTCGGCAGGATTAAGGGCGAATATTTCGAAAGCGAAGAAAATAAGTACAAGGAAATAGAAATTGAGCCTTGCATAGAGGATTTGGAGCATCTCAGGACTTTCAAATTTGAGGATTTGACCTTCAGGGGAACGATTGAGTTCCGCAGTATGTGCTGTCAGCCGATATGCGACAGTATGTGTGCGGCGGCGTTTCACATCGGTCTTTTGGAACGGGTTTATGAGCTGCAAGGACTTTTGAATTCCGATACTGTGATTTATTCACACGGTTACAGCGCTTCTGAATTACAGAGAATGTTTTCAAGGTATGATATACCGGGCTATGTCGATAAGGACAAATTGGTTCAGACGCTTATCCGCATACTTGAACTGTCCGAGTCCGGACTAAGACAGCGCGGTATGAACGAAGAAGTATTTTTAAAGCCTCTGTTTGAGAGGGCAAAATCGCTTACAAGCCCTGCCAAAAGGCTTGTTGACGGCTTGAATAACGGAGCTGATATTGAGTATTTTATCAAAGAATATTCTAAGCTGTCTCCGTCCGAAGCCTTGAATTTTAATCAGTAAAGCTTAGCAATGCGGGGAATTATATAAATATAAATCAGGTGATTAATTTGAATTTAGACAACAAATATATATTTAAAGGCAATTTCGGGCTTGAGCGCGAAACTCTGCGTATCACATCAGACGGCAAGCTGGCACAGACGCCGCACCCGTTCGGAGACAGCAAGTATCTCGACCGCGACTTCTGCGAGAACCAGTTGGAGCTTATTACGCCTGTCTGCGGCAGTATTGACGAGCTTATGGACACACTGTCAGAGCTTGACAAGTACGCAAGGGATAAGCTTGCGCAGCAGGATGAAAGTCTTTGGCTGAGCAGCAATCCGCCGCATTTTGAAATCGAAAGCGATATACCGATTGCACAATTTAAAGGAGACAGAGGGTTCAAGCATGATTACCGTTTAAACCTTCAGCGCCGCTACGGAAAGCGGCTTATGCTGTACTCCGGTATACATTTTAACTTTTCGTTTTCTGAAGAATTCTTCAAATCAATTCACGACGGCGAAAGTGATTACAAAACGTTCAAGAACTCATTATACTTTCGCCTGTCAAAGCAAGTATGCCGGTACAGCTGGCTTTTGGTTATGCTGACTGCGGCAAGCCCTGTATATGACCTGTCTTTGGACGGCGACCATTTAAGCGGCGAAGGATTTGACGGATATTCCTCACGCCGGAACAGCGATAAGGGATATTGGAACCAGTTCATTCCTGAGCTTGATTACAGCGGCTTAAGCGAATATATTGAAAGTATTGAAAACTATATCCGCAAAGGCGTGCTGTTCTCAGCCGGAGAGCTGTATCTGCCGGTCAGATTAAAGCCGTCGGGCGAGAATAAACTTAGCTCGCTTGTCGAAAACGGTGTAAATCATATTGAACTGAGAATGTTTGACCTCAACCCTCTGTCACCTTTGGGAGTATTCCGTGAGGATCTTGAGTTTGCTCATTACTTTTTGATTTATCTTATGGAGCTGCCGGATTTTGAGTTCACTCCGCAGCTGCAAAAAAGAGCTATTCTCAATCACCGCTCAGCGGCAAAATTTGATTTGTGCCGTGAAAAAATAAACGACTATCCGGCTGTAGACGCAGCGCTGGGAATACTTGACGATATGAGTATATACTACAAGGATTTTTCGGACATACTGAAGAATATTGAGTATCAAAAACAGAAACTCACAGAAAACAAGAGATATTGCGAGGAGGTTATGTCAAGACATGTGTGAATTATTCGGAATAAGCTCAGGCACACCCATAGATGTGCACAGGTATTTAAAGACGTTCTATTCTCACAGCATAAATCATCCGCACGGCTGGGGTATGCTGCGGCAGAACAGCGGAAAATACGAATTAATTAAAGAGCCTGTCTGCGCTACAGGCAGCAGAATTATCAGCGGTATAATAAACAAAACCGAGCCTCAAAGCGTTATGCTCGCGCATATTCGGCTTGCTACAGTCGGCGCAATTAAGTACGATAACTGTCACCCGTATACAGGCACCGATATATCAGGCAGAGAATGGACGCTTATACACAACGGCACTATTTATTCAAGCCGGCTTCTGTCAAAATACCTCTCTGTGCAAAAGGGCGACACGGATTCCGAACGCATATTTCTATATTTGATTGACAAAATAAACGAAGCAATATCCGAAAACAACTTCGCACCGCTGAGCATAGAGCGGCGGTGCGAGGTGACAGATAAGCTTGCAGTTGCATTGTCGCCGAGAAACAAACTGAACTTTATGATCTATGACGGCGAGATATTATATGTCCACAAAAACATGAAGGACACGCTGTCGTATACCAAGACTGGCGACGGTATCATTATTTCTACGCTGCCGCTCGACGATGGCGAGTGGTCGCATTTTCCGTTGACGAGAATGCATGCGTTTAAGGACGGCGAGTGCATATTTAAAGGTACAAATCATAATAATGAATTTATTCCGACACTGGAATACATCACAGCATTTGACGCAATGAATATATAAGCCTGACGCCGCTGCAAAATGCAGCGGCGTCAAGCATTTTTAAGACGTTGCTTAAAAATTCTTATATACAATAGCTGAAATCATCACGCACTTGCTCATTCTCAATAATCAAATCAGCAAGAGTAGTGCTGTCCATGTATTGGTTAACGGCATCATACAGCCCACTCCAGAACTTAATCGTCGGACATACCGACGCCCTCGGACACTGGTTCACATCATCTTCAAGACAGTCAACCGGAGCCATGCTTCCCTCAGTCACCCTGAGTATATCTCCTATTGTATATTCCTCGGGCGAACGCAGCATCTTATAACCGCCCTGCGCTCCGCGCTGGCTTTTGAGAAATCCGGCCTTGCACAGCATGCCTACAATTTGCTCAAGATACTTCATCGAAATATTCTGACGCTCCGACACATCCTTGATAGACACATTTCCGCCGCTTGAATGCTCGGCTATATCAAGCATCAGGCGCAGTGCATATCTTCCTTTTGTTGATATTTTCATGTATATCGTCCTCCTGTACTGCATCTATATCAAATGTTTATTCATAGCTTTCCTATATGATTTAGTATATCACTGTTTTATCTTTATGTCAACAATTTTATCCAAAAAAGTTTAGCTTGGACATATGCGTTAATATATGATATAATAATCTAAAAACTAAATTGGAGTGCCGTTATGAAATTCAGAAAATTAAGAAATTATATAAAATTCAGTAAGATTACAATTTTGCTTGTTTCGCTGTTGGTTTTAGTATTGGCAGAACCGGCACTTGCCTTCAGCGATGTAAGCAACAATGAATGGTACACTGAAAACATAAACAACATGGTATCGCTTGGCTTGCTGAGCGGTTATGAGGACGGAACCTTCAGGCCGGACTCAGCTATTACCTATGCTGAATTCATAAGCGTTGTAAAGCGCTGCACGACCGGAGCAAACGAACAGCAAAGCGGCCTGCACTGGGCATCAGGCAACATGAAATACGCATATGACAACAAGTGGTATGACTATGACGAAATATATGAGGCTGACTTTGACAAACCAATCACAAGGCAGATGGCTGCGAAAATAACGGCGCTTGCTTTTGATATACCTGAGAACGAACACGAAGACAATGCGTATTATTACTATATGACAACGATTACAGACTTCAATCAGATACCGGGCAGGTATGCTTATCTTGTGGTTCGTGCCTACAACAACGGAATTCTGACCGGTGATGAAAACGGCTGCTTTAATCCGCAAAATTCACTCACACGCGCCGAAGCTTGCGCAATCATTATGCGTGCAGCCGGCAATTCTGCCGCAGTGCTGCCGAGCGGCGGAGCCGTGTCTGCGGCGCCTGCTCCTGATCAGAATAAAAATTATATCACGGGCGGCGTGAGCCAAAACGGAAATCTCTCGGTCATCGGAACACAGCTTTGCAATCAGAACGGCGAACCTATAATACTCCGCGGAATGAGCAGTCACGGTGTACAGTGGTATCCGGGCTTCACGTCATATAACTCAATCAAAAACACGGCAGACTTTGGCGCAAACGTGTTCAGAGTTGCAATGTATACGGAGGAAAACGGGTATATAAGCAATAAGGACAGCATAAAGCAAGCCGCATACACAGCAATCGACAACGCAATCCGAAACGACATGTATGTGATTATTGACTGGCATATCCTGAGCGACGGCGACCCGCTTCAATACGTAAACGAAGCCAAGGAATTCTTTGCCGAAGCATCACTTAAATATGCGGATACGCCTAACCTGATTTATGAAATATGCAATGAGCCAAACGGTAATATTTCATGGTCGGGTAATGTCAAGCCGTATGCCGATCAGATAATCCCTGTAATCCGTCAAAATACAAACGCGGTGGTGCTTGTCGGCTCGCCGACATGGAGCCAGGACGTTGACGCAGCCGCAGACGATCCGCTTTACTTTGACAATATCATGTATACCTGTCACTTTTACGCAGGAACGCACGGCAGTCAGCTCAGAGATAAAATAGATTACGCGCTCTCGAAAAATGCTCCTATCTTCATAAGTGAATGGGGAACAAGCGCTGCGGATGGCAGCGGCGGTGTTTACTTAAATCAGGCGGCTGAGTGGCTTGACTTTCTTGAAGCGCGGGGTATAAGCCGGGTGAACTGGTCGCTGTGCGATAAAGCTGAAAGCTCTGCGGCTCTGAACCCCGGAACAGACCCCAACTCAGTCTGGGACGAAAGCGACTTGACCGAATCCGGACAATTTGTTTTTGACAGATTTGCTTTTTAACAGTTTTGTTTTTTTATAATATAAAAAAGGGCTGAGTCACAAATGACTCAGCCCAAACTATTATTCTGTTTTACAACCTTATAATTATTTTACAACTTTCGCATCAATAACGACTTTTTCGCCGTTGATGTTCCATTCTCTGCCGTCGGCTGCGCCGTCAACTCTCTCGATTGTGTCCGCAAGAAGCTGTGACTTGATATATTCATCAAACTTATCAAAGATTGCAGCAATCTTATCACTGCCCGAGAACTTAACGTTTATTCTGTCCTGAACCTCAAAGCCTGACTCCTTGCGCATTGTCTGAACCTTGCTGATTATCTCGCGCAGGAAGCCTTCTTCGATAAGCTCGTCATTTAGATTTGTATCAAGAATAACGGTAAATCCGCCGTCACTGTCTGACACAAGACCATTCATCTGCTCAGTCTCAATCAATACGTCATCCTTGCCGACCTCTACGTCTGTATCCTGAACGGTAAGTCTGAGCGGCTCGCCCGAGTTAAGCACTGCCATAACCTCTGCACCGTCCAGCTTTGCAATCTCATCAAAAATAGGACGCATGAGCTTTCCGTACTTCGGACCCATTGTTCTCATCTGCGGCTTGAACTTGTATGAAATAAAGCTGCTTGCGTCTTCAACAAATTCAACTGCTTTGATATTGAGCTCGTCAAGAATAATATACTCATAGTCGGGATTAATTTCGTTATCCGACTGGATATACAGCTTTGAAAGCGGCTGTCTGTTCTTGATATTTGCCTCGTTACGGCAGGCACGGCCAAGCATAACTACCTTACGTACCGCGTCCATATCCTTCTCAATCTCCGGGAAGTTAAACTCACTGTTTACCTTCGGATAGTCGCACATATGAACGCTCTCAACAGCATTCTTGTCAACAGACAGTACAAGGTTCTGATAAATCTGCTCTGTCATAAACGGAATAAACGGCGCGCAGACCTTTGAGAACTCAACAAGCACTGTATAGAGCGTCATGTAAGCGTTTATCTTGTCGTCTGTCAGCTCGCTCGCCCAGAAGCGCTCACGGCTGCGGCGAACGTACCAGTTTGAAAGCTCGTCAGTGAACTCTGAAATAGCGCGTGTCGCTTCAACAATCTTGTAGTTCATCAGGTTGTCGTCAACCTCTTTGATTACGCCGTTTAATTTAGACAAAATCCACTTGTCGAGTACCGACAGCTTTAAAACGTCAAGCTGATACTTTGTCGGGTCGAACTCATCTATATCCGCATAAAGCACATAGAACGCGTAAGTATTCCAAAGCGTACCCAGGAACTTTCTCTGCGACTCGGAAACATTCTTTGCCGAGAAGCGGTTCGGCAGCCACGGCGCTGAGTTTGAGTAGAAGTACCAGCGTACAGCGTCGCTGCCCTGGTCGTTCAGTATATCCATCGGCGCAATAACGTTGCCGAGGTGCTTGCTCATCTTCTTACCCTTCTCGTCCTGAACATGACCGAGAACGATAACATTCTTGTACGGCGCTTCGTCAAACAGAAGCGTTCCTATTGCCATAAGTGTGTAGAACCAGCCGCGGGTCTGGTCGATAGCCTCACTGATGAAGTCTGCCGGATAGTGCTTTTCAAATTCCTCTTTATTCTCAAACGGATAGTGAAGCTGTGCAAACGGCATTGAACCCGAATCAAACCAGCAGTCGATAACCTCCGGAACTCTTGTCATCTCACCGCCGCACTCAGGACATCTGAGCTTGACCTCATCAACATACGGCTTGTGCAGTTCAATATCGTCGGGGCAGTTGATGCCCATTTCCTTAAGCTCCGCAATTGAGCCGATAACATGTCTGTGTCCGCACGAGCACTCCCAAATTGGAAGCGGTGTTCCCCAATATCTCGAACGCGACAGACCCCAGTCGATAATGTTCTCAAGGAAGTTACCGAAACGTCCGTGCTTGATATTGTCAGGCATCCAGTTTACGGTTTCGTTGTTCTTGAGCAAATTATCACGAACCGCTGTCATCTTGATGAACCATGTATCACAAGCATAGTAAAGCAGCGGCGTGTCGCATCTCCAGCAGAACGGATAGCTATGCTCAAACGGAATAACGGCATACGCCTGGTTTCTGTCCTTAAGGTCACGGATAACAAGCTTGTCAGCATCCTTTACAAACAGTCCGCTCCACTCGCCCATTCCGTCAACAAACTTACCCTGTGTGTTGACAAGATTTACAAACGGCAGATCGTTTTCCTTACCCACTCTGTTATCATCTTCACCAAAGGCCGGGGCGATATGAACGATACCGGTACCGTCCTCCATTGTTACGTAGTTATCCGCAACAATTCTGTAAGCGTCGCCGTCAGGCTTTGCAAATGTATAAAGCGGCTCATAGTGCATACCGCAAAGGTCGGTTCCTATATATTCTTCAAGAATTGTATACTCGCTGTCCTTCGGCAGAACGCTCTCAAGCAGAGCCTTTGCCAGAATAAACTTTTCATCGCCGAGCTGAACCTTGACATATGTTTCGGACGGATTAACGCAGAGCGCAACGTTTGACGGAAGCGTCCACGGCGTGGTTGTCCATGCGAGGAAATATTCGCCCTTATCCGCTCCGACAATCGGGAACTTGGCAATAATCGAATTTTCCTTAACGTCCTTATAGCCCTGTGCAACCTCGTGGCTGGAAAGAGCAGTTCCGCAGCGGGGACAATAAGGCATAATCTTGTGTCCCTTATAAAGCAACCCCTTGTCCCAGATCTGTCTGAGCGCCCACCAAACGGATTCTATATAGTCGTTGTGATATGTCACATACGGGTTATCCATATCTGCCCAGAATCCGACACGGTCGCTCATCTGCTCCCAGTCGCTCTGATAAGTAAACACGCTCGCCTTACACTGCTTGATAAAGTCCTCAACGCCGTATTCCTCAATCTGCGGCTTTCCGCTGATGCCGAGGCTCTTTTCAACCTCAAGCTCAACAGGCAGACCGTGTGTGTCCCAGCCCGCCTTACGCTCAACGAGGTAACCCTTCATTGTGCGGTAACGCGGAATCAAATCCTTGACCGCACGGGTCAGAACGTGACCGATATGCGGCTTGCCGTTCGCAGTCGGCGGACCGTCAAAGAATGTGAAGATTTCAGCACCTTCACGGTTTTTTATACTCTTTTTAAATATATCGTTCTCTTTCCAGAATTCAACAACTTCCTTTTCGCGGTCAACGAACGAAAGCTCTGTGGAAACCTTTCGATACATCAAAATCCCTCCAATTCGTGGTTAATATCTATATAAATCGAAAACCGACCTAAATATTAATATTGTAATACAAAATCTTATGTTTGTCAACATAGAAATTAGGGATTAGGGATTAGGGGTTAGGGATTGGGGGTTAGGGATTAGGGGTTAGGGGTTAGGGGTTAGGGATTGGGGGTTAGGGATTAGGGATTAGGGATTAGGAATTGGGGGTTAGGGGTTAGGGATTAGGGGTTAGGGATTAGGGATTAGGGATTAGGGATTAGGGATTAGGGATTAGGGATTAGGAATCAGGTGGCAGGACAGAATTAACAAAAATTTAAAAATTGTGATACATAACTTTTTATTGACATAGATATATAGTAGTGCTATAATCTTTGTTAAGTTGCTTAATTGTTAAGAAGCTTTATTTTCAAGAGATTTTGGGGAATATTTTAGGGAGGAAGCTATGGAAGACAACAACAGTATATCAAAAACTGTTTTCGGCGTATTAGGGAGCGCCGAACGCATTATTTTTAAAATCAAGAGCTCAATACATCGGGGTTTTGAAAAATCTCCGATTTCTATAAGAGAGTTTTTGGTTTTAAAGATGATCCGTGACGCTGAGGAAAACTCAGACAATATCACATCAAGTGAGATAAGCCGCTTTTTCTGCATTTCACGTTCTGCGGTTTCGCAGTTTATTGCGTCGCTTGAAAAGCGTGAATATATAGAAAGAAAGACTGTCGAAAGCGATAAGCGAAAGACCTATCTCATAGCTACGCCAAAGGCGAAGGCTGTGCTTGACGACTATAAAAGCCGCTTTATTGAAATCTTAAATGAATTAAGCAAGCAAATGGGCGGAGAGAGGTTTACTCAGCTGTTAGCGCTGTCAGCCGAAGCTGCGGATCTGCTTGAAGATATGATTGTATAACCCACGCATGTTTTTTAGCAGTAATCGGGAAATTGACCTACAGAGAAAGGCGGCAATATGAAAAAAAATCAAACTAAAAACAATCGTATGCTAAAAAAAGTCAGACAGCTTTTTGATAAAATTGATTTCGACAAAATCAAAGAAAAGCTGAAACGTATTTGGCTTGCCGTAATAGGCTTTGTCAAAAAACACAAGATTATTACGGCATTGATTTGTGTAATCCTTGTTTCGGTGATCGCAGTTTCCGCAACTGCAATCTCAAAAAATAGTAAGTCGAACAATAACAATCTCGTACTTAAAGCAGAGATACGCGACATAGAAGAGACAATAAGCGGAAGTACAGTTGTCGAAGCGAACGACGAATACAGTATTACCCCGATGGTTACGGGCGAAATCCTCGAAGCGCCGTTTGAAGAGGGCGACTATGTAAATAAAGGCGATTTACTCTACAAGGTTGACGCCAACACCTTGGAAAAAAATATCCAAAGCGCGGATATTGCAATAGCCAAGGCAAAGAAGGCGTACGAAGATGCATTAAACGAAAACAACAAAACCGTGCGCGACTATGATACGAGTGCCAGTTCGGTCAGAAGTGCAGAGATTGCCGTTGAAAAGGCTCAGCAGAGCTATAACGATGCGTTGAAAGAACGTGACGACCTGAGTCTTAAGTCAAACTATTCGGGAGTTGTAACAAAGCTCTACGTGTCAGCAGGAGATACGGTCGGCGCAGGTACAAAAATTGCAGACGTTGTTGACAATACAGCAATGATAATTAAGGTTCCGTTTAACACTCAGGACGCCGGCAATATCTATCCCGGTGAAGCCGCAGTTTTAACATTAACGAGTTCCGGCAGCAATATCAGCGGCGTTGTGACCGAGGTTGGCTCAATGAACGAGAGCGGCAGCGGATATACGTCGTACAGAAAAGTCACAATTGAGATAACAAATCCCGGCGCTGTCTCGGCAGGCGATACTGCCACCGCCATGGTCGGCGATATTGCATGTAACGATGTCGGAACCTTTGAAAACGCTACCGATGAGTCAATCACCGCATCGGTCAGCGGTAAAATTGAAAAAATTTATATCTGCGAAAACGGTCGTGTGAGCAGCGGCGAGGTGGTTCTTGTTATTGACTCAGATTCCGTTGATTCAAAAATAAATTCAGCAAAACTAAGTCTTGACGATGCAAAACAGGCGCTTGAGCGTTCCAAAATACAGCAAACAACAAGCAATGCCTCGACAGATATAAAGAGCAACAGCTTAAATTCGTCCGTTGAAAATGCACGAATGGCGTATGAGGACGCTGTTATTGCAAAGGAAAAGCTGCTCAAAAGCCTCGAAGATTACACTATCACCGCTCCGATTTCCGGTACTGTGGTAACCAAAAACATGAAACAGGGCGACAAAATCGGCGGCGGAAATTCTTCCTCTTCTTCTTCGTCCTCACAGTCGGCTTCATCTTCATCACTCGCTTCTTCGGCGGCAAGCTCAGGTTCAAGCAGTGCGCTTGCGGTTATCTATGATATGAGCAAGCTGAAATGCACACTCAATGTCGATGAGCTTGACGTTAAGAAAATCTCTGTCGGACAAAAAGTTACCGTTACCGCAGACGTTTCAGACAAGGAATACACCGGTGTTGTTGAAACAATCGGCGTTGAAGGCTCAGTCGGCAGCAACGGCGTTACTACATATCCGGTTAAAATAGAAATACTCGACTTTGATGACGCTCTTCTGCCGGGAATGAATATTGACGCAAATATTGTTGTCTCAAGCATACATAATGCGCTTTCGGTTCCTGTAAGCTGCGTTAACAGAGGCAACACGGTTTATATCAAGGGTGACAAGACGGAACGTGACGACAACGCTCCCGAAGGCTATCGAACTGTTGCTGTCGCAACAGGTATAAGCGACGGAGACTTCATAGAGGTCTACGGAGACATCAAGGAGGGCGACGAGCTGTATTCTGAAGCTGCACAGGCGGTTAACCCGATGGAACAGATGCAGCAAATGCATGACCAGGCTGCCGGCGGTATGAGCGGTGATTCCGGCCGAGGCGGTGCTCCGGGCGGAGGCGGCGCTCCCGGCGGAGGTGGCATGAGATGATAAACGAAGCCACAGCACAGGATAACATGTTAAATTCAAGCTCTGAAGTTCCGCTTATCGAACTTAATGAGATATACAAGATATATAAAATGGGCGATTCGGAGGTTCATGCACTTGACGGAATTTCAATGAAGATTTACAAGGGCGAATTTGTCGCAATTGTCGGTCAGTCCGGAAGCGGAAAATCCACATGTATGAACATAATAGGCTGTCTTGACGTTCCGTCTCTCGGCAAGTATTACTTAAGAGGCAAGGACGTCAGCACAATGAAGGACGATGAGCAAGCTGAAATCCGTAACAAGGAACTTGGTTTCATATTTCAGCAGTATAACCTGATTCCGAAGATAAACGTACAGCAAAATGTTGAGCTTCCGCTGATGTATGCCGGACTGAGCGAGCGCGAACAGCAAAAGCGCGCGCTTGCCTCGCTCGACAAGGTCGGGCTGAAGTCAAAGGCAAAAAACATGCCGCAGCAGCTGTCCGGCGGACAGCAGCAGCGTGTATCAATCGCAAGAGCGCTCGCAGGCGACCCGTCAATTATTCTGGCTGACGAGCCGACCGGCGCGCTTGATTCAAAGACCGGCAAGGAAGTGCTTAAATTTCTGAAACAGCTTCATTCAGAGGGCAATACCATAGTGCTGATAACTCATGATAACACCATTGCCGCCCAGGCCGGACGCGTAATACGCGTCCAGGACGGAAGAATAATATATGACGGCGAACCTGACATAAACAAGTTTGCGCAGGTTGCCCATGCAGGAGACGAGGATGGTGATGATGAATGACGTTTAAAAAATCGTTTCAGCTTGCACTGTCCAACCTGTTGTTTGATAAGATGCGTTCACTTCTCACCATGCTCGGTATGATAATAGGCGTTGCAGCCGTTATAATACTGATAAGCCTTATGAACGGCATGATGGGAATGATGGACGACCAGTTCTCAAAACTTGGCACAGACACAGTTTCGATAACCGTCCAAGACAGAGGCGGCAGCCGTACTGTTGACGAAGAAGATATATATGAATTTGTAGATGAAAATCCTGATATGTTCAAAGGACTCTCACCCAATGTGAGCGTCGCAAATGCCTTGGTTAAGGCGGTTGGCGATGATATAACTACCACTGCCACAGGAGTCAGCGAAGAATATGTCGGTATAAAACAGCTTGAAGTTGAACAGGGCAGATTTTTAAGCTATATTGACATAGAGAAAAAGGCAAAGTACTGCGTAATCGGAACTTACATAGAGAGGGAACTGTTCGGTCAGGGCAACGCCTTGGGACAGACGCTCAGAATAAACGGAAAGTCCTTTACGGTTGTCGGAGTGCTTAAAGAGGACGACGACTCAACAAGCGGAAGTACAGACGACGTTATGTATATTCCGTATACCACTGCCGTAACAATGTCCTCTTCTAAGTTTATAAATTCATATACACTTTGGACGACAAGCGTTGATATTGTTGACACGGCGATTGCCAAGTCAAAGCAATTCCTCCAGACCAAAGTCGGAGACAGCGATTATTATAACGTATCAAGCATTAAGCAGGTAATGGACATGGCAAACACCATGACCGGAACCATGCAGACCTTGCTGGTTTGCATTGCCGGAATTTCGCTCCTTGTCAGCGGTATAGGAATTATGAATATCATGCTTGTATCAGTCACAGAGCGAACGCGCGAAATAGGTATCAGAAAATCTCTCGGCGCAAAGGCAAAGGATATTAAAACCCAGTTCGTCATTGAGGCCGGTACGATAAGCGGAGTCGGCGGACTGATAGGAATTGTTGTCGGGTCGATACTTGCCGTGATTGTCGGGCAGCTGCTCGGACTGACCGCCATACCGTCGCTCGGCGCAATTATGATTTCGTTCGGAATCTCCGTAGGTATAGGCATTATATTCGGATTTCTCCCTGCCAAAAACGCTGCCAACCTGAACCCGATTGACGCATTAAGACATGAATAAGCATAAACAACTCTACACCATAAATTCGGAGGATTATATATGAATATAAAATTTAAAAGGCTTGCTGCTCTTCTGCTCGCTTTGACTGTAACATGCGCATATTTTACAGTTGCCGCAGAAGAATCAGAAACAGAAGCGATTACGGATATAAGCACTACCTTCTATCAAAACAGTGAACAAATACTGCCGCTTCTCACCGAGCTAAAAATCATGAACGGCGACCCGGACGGGAATTTAAGGCTCGGTGATACGGTCACCCGCGCCGAGTTTACTAAAATTGCTGTTGCAGCATCCGACTACCGCAACAATGTTGCGTCCCAGCTTTCGATATCGCCGTTCTATGACGTACCTTACACCAACTGGTCTGCGCCGTATGTCAGAGTGGGCGTTACTAACGGTTTGGTATCCGGCTATCCGGACGCATCGTTCAAGCCGGACAATCCGGTCACGTTTGAAGAAGCGGTGACAATCATGCTGCGCGTACTCGGCTACTCGGACAGCGATTTCGGAGTTGCATGGCCGAGCGGTCAGATAGGTATGGCTGATAACCTCGATATGACGGACAATATTTCAGACACTCAAATCGGCTCTGAAATGACAAGGGGCGATGTTGCAGTGCTGGTTTACAACACACTGCGCACAAAGAAAAAGAACTCCCAGACCGAGCTTGTTAATATATTTGACATCAGCTTTATTGAGGACATAACTCTGATTTCCACCTCAAAAGAGGACACCTCTATTCCGGGCGACGAGGTCTTTACCGATAACGGCTCATACAAAATACGCTCAGACTTTGACTATTCATTAGTCGGAATGAAGGGCGACCTTGCGCTGAAGGATAACAAGACTGTAATCAGCTTCTTCCCGGATTCTGACCAGAGCAGCAGCGAAAAGTATGCCGTATATTCGGTTTTAAGCGACAGCGTTATCGTATACAGAAACAGCAGTATGGAGTCGCTTGACTTAAACAATCAGACAACAGTATATGACGGAAAGACAAAGACAACCTACTCTGCAATAAAGTCGGGTATGGAAATGGGTGATGTTCTTAGCGTAAAGCGTACAAACGGAAATATAGATTATATAGTTTATCAAAAGGGTAACTTAATCGGGCCGTATACCGCCGGTGCAGGCGCTGACTGGGAGCTGTCGATGGATATAAATCAAAGCACTGTCATAATGCGTGACGGCAATGTTTGCAGCGCTTCGGATATACAGCCGTATGACATACTGTATTATGTGCCTGAGATTAATATGGCGTTCGCTTACACAACAAAAGTTACAGGGGTTTACAACAAGGCAATTCCGAACAAGGATAATCCGACAGAGGTTGAGATTTCCGGTGTGACATACAAAGTAGAAGGCAGCAGCGCCTTTAAAAAGCTCTCGTCAAGCGGAAGTCTTAAAATAGGCGACACCGTAACCGTTCTCCTCGGCAAGACAAACGGAATAGCCGATGTAATGACTTCGGCAGCTATCAGCTCAGAAATAGTAGGCTATGCGTACGAGACCGGTTCTAAGACATACACCTCAAGCAACCTTAAGGAATACTCGAATTACTATATCAATGTAATAGACGCAAACGGTCAGACATACAGCTACACTACCAATCAGAACTATGAAAACTGTAAAAACTCCGTTGTCAGAATCAGCATAAACGACGGAATAGCCAAAGTAACTGCGCTCAGCAGAGCCACATTAAGCGGAAGCTTTTCGTGGGACAGCAAGCGTCTCGGAAGCGAACAGCTTGCTGATAATATAAGCATACTTGATATAGGAACAACAGACAAAAACGATCCCTCGCTGTATACAACCGTACACCCTCAGCGAATTGACGGCGTAAACATCAGCTCAGGCAAGGTTTTGTATTACCACAAGGGTACAGACGGAAAGATCGATGAGCTTATACTAAATGATGTGACCGGCGATTCCTACACCTACGGTCTGATTACATCAGCCACAAACGCAAGTATGGGACTGCATGCGTCAGGATCCTATAGCTATCTGATAAACGGCACATCTTACTCATTTGCAAGCAGTTCATCGATGTATAATGTAAGCAGCGGCGAAGGCGTAAAGCTTTCATCTGCAAACAATCCGTCGATAATGCTTCCGCTGACAAAGCTTGACGGAAATGTTGAACTGACAACCAACACATACCTTACCTCAGGCGGTAAGACCTATCCGCTCGCGGATAATGTTCAGGTGTACGAAAAGGAATACGGCAGTACAACAATATACCGTATGAAGCCGATAAGCGAAATAGTAGGCAACGACAGCTATACGCTGTATGCGTATTATGACAAATCGCCTGCAAGCGGCGGCAGAATAAGGATTATAGTCGCTATGAAGCATTAAAGTAAAGTGGCTGCTGCAATTTTTATTATTGCAGCAGCCATTTGTTTTGTAATACAAATTATAGTTTGACGGGCTAAGCCCTCTCCGTCAGCTCCGCTGACACCTCTCCCGGAGGGAGAGGCTTTTT
>OIXH01002912.1_pt1 | contig 16146 bp, 10 predicted proteins | sample 1587741 | NCBI WGS metagenome assembly OIXH01 (sample SAMEA3888916, study PRJEB22519) | human gut metagenome | biome: human gut; feature: human-associated habitat; material: faeces | place: Denmark | collected 2011 | reverse complement strand
TCATCTTGATCTTTTCCATAACAGTTTCCCTTTCCTCTGATACTGTGACCCCCGGCGGCACTGCCAGATGCTCTGCCGGGAGGTCCGGCTTTATTGATACGCGGCCGCCAGCTTTTCCAGCGCGGGCAGGCTGCGCATGCGGGGGAGCGGCGCGTCGCCGAAGACGACGCAGGCATGGCGCGCCAGCCGCTCCCGCAGGGCCTGCGTCGCAAAGGGATGTAGGACGGACACGCCGGAAAGCGTCATCGCGCGGTAAAACGCATCCGGCGCGGGCACGTCCAGCCGAACGCCGGGCAGACGCAGCCGCCCGATGCGCGCCAGCAGCGCGTCGGGATCGAGACATTCGGCGGGGAGCAGCGGAATATCGTATTTCGCGGGCGCGCCGGAATAGCCGCACAGCAGCGTGAGCTCGTCACAGAGCGCGCCGTGCCGCCCCGGCGTGAGGAGCTGAACGCGGAGGGAGGGGCCATCCGCCGGCTGACCGGGGATAAACGGTTTCCCCGGCAGGGGCAGGGTCATTTCGACCGTCTGCGGTTCGCCCGCCGTCAGAAGGACGGGCAGATCGTGCACGGGCAGCGCTTCGCCCGCGCAGGCGGCGCGCGCACGGAGAACGAAGCGCCCCGTCTCCATCGCGGAGAGCGCCGCGCGGAGGCGGACGGTCTTCGTCTGCACATCCGGCCAAAGCGCGATATCGCGCAGGCGGGCGCGCGTCGTCAGACGCAGGCAGACCGGCCCGAGCACGCCCGCCGGACGGGATGCGTCAAAGCACAGGCGGAGCGTCTGCCTGCGCCCGGCGTGCAGCGCGTGGGCGAGCGGCACGCGCACAAGGCCGTCCTTGGGATTTTGGAACGCGCAGAGGGGCACATCATCCGCCAGCACGCGCCCCCTGCCGCGCACCAATTCGAGCGTCAGCTCCGCGTCGTCGGCGCAGAGCGCGCCGAAATCCAGCGCATACGTCAATTCGACCGCGCCGCCCACGTCGCCGGGGATCGCGGCGGGCAGGGGAAAATCGGCCTCCTGCACCGCCTGCGCGTCGTCCGCGCCGCCCTCCGGCGGCGCGCCCAGCAGGTCGGCAAAGGCGCTCAGCGCGTCCGCGCCGGGGAGATGAAAGGCCTCGTCGGGCGGCGCGTTCTCCGTCAGGCGCTCGGGCAGCCGGGGCGCGCGGATGCGCCAGCGCGTCAGCGGTCTCACGCCTTCTGCCGCGCGACGATTTCGCGCGCCATCATCAGGCCGCAGATGGTCTTGCCGTCGCAAATCTCCCCACGCATGACCATTTCAAACGCCTCTTCCAGCGGCAGGCGGACGAGACCGAGAAACTCGTCTTCATCCGGGTGCGTGTCGCCCTGAGAGAGCCCCTGCGCCAGATAGACGGCGATTTTCTCCGTGCAGAACCCCGGCGTGGTCAAAAGCGTGGTCAGGCGGGTCATGCGCTCGGCGGAAAGGCCGGTTTCCTCGCGCAGCTCGCGCGTCGCGCAATCCAGCGGATCTTCGTTCACGCTGTCCAGCTTGCCCGCCGGAATTTCCAGCGTCACGCGATCCACGGCCACGCGGTGCTGGCGAACCAGCAGCGTATCGCCGTTGTCAAACACCGGCACGACGGCCGCCGCGCCCTTGTGCACCACGATTTCGCGCGGCGCCTCGCGGCCGTTGGGGCAGGTGACCCGCCACTTCTCGACGTGCAGAATGTGGCCGTCGTAAATCGTCTCCCTGGCGAAGGGAACCTCGCGGAGCGCGTCGTCATGGGTCGTGTCAATCGTAACCATATCCAAAAACCTCCCGAATCGAAAATAAAAACGGATTTTGCAGGATAATTCTCTGAACCGGGGAAGAATCCCTGCTTTTCATTCGTCTTATACGCAGGAAGCGGCTGTGAATCCGTGCCAAAACGGCTCGCGAGGTTGACAGTCGGCGCTTCCCGCCTTAAAATGAGGATCATACACAGCGATTCATGGGCGTAAGCCCTTGGTTCACCTGTAAAGGAGGATACAACATGAAGCAAATCATCCGCAGGCTGACAGCCCTCGCGCTTTGCGCCATCCTGATGATGGCCATGCCGCTGGCCAGCGCGCAGGAGCTGATGACGCCGGAGGGCGGACTGCTGACGGTGCAGATCGTCATCACGCAGCCGGATGGCACGATGAGCCTTCTGCCTGTCACGCCTGTGACTAACACGATGGGCAACACCGTTTACTGGGTGGATGAAAGCATGCTCAGCGACGACGAAATCGCCTCGCTGTCCACGGCTCAGCTCCAACTGGTGAGTGAAACGGGCGAGCTGTACGCCGAAATGCCGCTTTTGGAGAGCGGCTTTGCGGGCGCGATTGACGAGCGGCTGGATATCGTGAACGACATGATCCCCGGCGGCGTGCTGACCGTGCTGCCCGCGGAGACGGCCGCGCCGATGGATGGCGAGGAGGCCGACAACGCGCTCTGGCAGTATGGCTTCGAAACGCCCGCGCCGACCGAGCCGGAGCAGCCGGAGCAGCCGGAACAGCCGGAGCAGCCGGAGCAGCCGGAGCAACCCGAGCAGCCGGAGCAACCCGAGCAGCCGGAACAACCCGAGCAGCCGAGCGAGCCGGAAATCCCGGCGTATGTGATCGCGGCGGGCGAAGGCGCGACGTGGTTCAACAGCGCCAACACGTGGGACGTGGCGGACACCCCGAACGCCGCCGACGTGCTGACGGTCACGGGTTACACGACGGATGACGCAGGCGTGCTCTGGTATTTTGGAACGGATTACCGGACAAAGGCCGAGTTCTACGTCATCGCAAACCAGATGACGGCGGTAGACGAGGAAACGGCGCGGGCGCTGATGGCGCAGATCGACGCGAATCAGCCGACCGAGCCGGAGCAGCCGGAGCAGCCGGAGCAGCCGGAACAACCGGAGCAGCCCGAGCAGCCGGAACAGCCGGAACAACCGGAACAGCCGGAACAGCCGGAGCAGCCGGAGCAGCCGGAACAGCCGGAACAGCCGGAACAGCCGGAGCAGCCGGAACAACCCGAACAGCCGGAGCAGCCCGAGCAACCGGAGCAGCCCGAGCAGCCGACGGTGGTTTATGCCGTCACGAACAACCAGAAGGGCAACAAGACCAACAACCTGCGCGACGCGCAGAGCACAAAGGCGAACCTCATCCAGACCTATCAAAACGACGAGCTGGTGATTGTCAACAGCGTGTCGGATGACGGCCTCTGGTATGATGTGACCGTCGTTCGCGACGGCAACCGCGGCTATATGCGCGATTATCTGCTGACGCAGATTTCCGAAGCGGACGCGCTCAAGCGCATTGGTGAGATCAACGCCGGCCAGACAACCCCGCCGAGCGAGGAGACACAGACCCCGGCGGGCGAAGAGACGCAGACCCCGGCGGGCAAGGAGACGCAGACCCCGGCGGGCGAGGAGACGCAGACCCCGGCGGGTGAGGAGACGCAGACCCCGGCGGGCGAGGAAACCCCGAAGCCCGCGCCGGAGCAGATGACCTTCCCGGCCTACGGCATCACCGTTCAGCAGGAGACGACGATCCTGCTGCGCGACGAGCCGAACGGCAAGATTCCGACGACCGGCGCGCTCAAGACGATCAACAAGCCGACCCCGGTGCGCATCGACGGCCAGAAGACCGGCGAAGGCGAGCAGGTCTGGTATCAGATCGAGAACCTGAACAACGGCGACACGGGCTATGTCGAGGCGTATAACGTGCGCGTCGTCACCGAGCAGGAGGCCAGGGACGCGGTGGAAACGCCCGCCCCGACCGTTCCGCCGATTGAAACCCCGACCCCGGAACCGACCGAGAAGCCCACGCCCGACCCGACCCCGGAACCCATTCCGCAGGAGCTGACCGAGGGCGATGTGTATCACTACGGCTACAACATCGAAACGCAGGTTCGCCTGCGTGAAGCGCCGAACAGCGACAAGGTGATTACCAAGCTGTCGGCGGGCACGATCCTCTGGGTCATGCAGCGCGAAGGCGACTGGTGCTATGTGCGCACGGATCGAGACACCGGCTACATGATGGCGAAATTCGTCAAGCTGATGGGCGTGGAGGAAGAGGCGGCCTATATCGCCACCCTCGGCGACCCGGAGACGCGCCCCGAGCCGACGCCTTCCCCGACGCCGACCCCGGAACCGACCGAAGAGCCGACCCCGACTCCGACGGCCACGCCGGAGGCGACGCCGACCCCGGAACCGACCGAGGAACCCACGCCGACCCCGACGGCCACGGCTGAGGCGACCGCCACGCCTGCGCCGGTGCAGCTCAGCCTGTACGCGCGCATCCTCAACGACGGCACGCCGCTGCGCGGCAACCCGAGCAATCAGGCGTATCTGCAAAACATCCTGAACAAGGAAGAGGTCGTCTACATCTTCCAGAGCCAGTTCGCCGAGGATGGCATGACGTGGTATCTGGTGCAGTACAGCGGCCAGTGGGGCTTCGTGCGCGCCGACCTCGTCCGCGTGATGGGCGAGCAGGAGACGGCGGAATATCTCGCCGCGCTGGAGGCCGCGCAGGCCACCCCGACCCCGCTGCCGCAGGCCACGCCGGAACCGCTCGGCCCGGACGCGACCAGCGCCTATGCCAAGCTGATTAAGGACGCGGTGAACCTGCGCCGCACGCCGTCCGCCTCCGGCACGTCGATGGGCCGCATCCCGGTGAACACGCTGCTGCTGGTCACCGGCACGGAATACGACGGCACGTACACCTGGTATCAGGTCAATTACAGCGGCATGGACGGCTATGTCCGCAGCGACATGTGCCAGATGCTGACCATCGCGGAGCTCCAGAAGTATCTCGCCGAGGCCGCGCGGGCCACGCCTGCCCCGAACGGCGCGACCGTCACCCCGAACAAGAACAACAACACAACCGTGACCATTAACGGAACGCCGCTTCAGGATCTGCTGCCGACCGACAACAGCTGGTCGAGCGGCACGGGCACGGGCATGCCGAACTACGCGACGACCGCGCCGAGCACCACGCCTGACCCGAACGCCACGCCGACCCCGCAGCCCGTCGCCAACCCGGCGGCACTGCTCAGCAGCAGCGGCAACCTGACGGTCAGCAACGTGCCCGCCGTCAGCGAAAACGGCACGTTCACCGTTTACGGCACGACCGATGCGTATGCCATCGTCACGGCGACCGTCGAAGTGAAGGTCGAGCCGACGGCCACGCCGCAGCAGCTGGGCTTCATCGCCTCCGCGATTGCGGAAAACGCGGCGCAGACCACCCGCAAGACGGTTGGTCAGGCCGTTGCGGACAGCGCGGGACGCTACACCATGGATGTGACCCTGCCCAAGCCGGGCGAGTACATCGTGGAGTTCGCCTCCGGCCCGTCTTACGCCAACTACGGCGTGACCTATGACAACGGCGCGACGCCCGAACCGACCGCGCAGCCCATGCCGACCGCCGAGCCCGTCAAGGAAGAGGGCGGTCTGGGCATCCTGCCGTTCATCATCGGCGGCCTGCTGGTCGTCGTCGCGGCGGCGGTCTACGGCGTGTATGTCTATCGCCGCAAGACCGAGGAAGCCGAGGAGGAAGAAGCCGACGCGGATGAGGACGAGGAGGACGAAATGCGCGCCGAGCAGCTGGAGCGCCAGCGCAGCCGCTACGCCCAGCCGCAGACCCCGCGCGCGCCGCAAGGCCCGTCGGGACAGGTGCCGAGCTACATGAAGAACACGGCGGCTCCGCAGCCGAACGTCCGCAGCACGGTCAACCCGTATAAGCCGACCGAGCCGACCATGCCGACCGAGCCGGTCATGCCGACCGAGCCGACCGAGCCGACGACGGGCGAGGCCGCTTCGGAGGCCGCGCCGCGCCGCCGCCGCCGTCCGCCGGTTGACCCGAACGCATAAAAAACCCAATCAGAGCGCCGCCCGCGGCATTGAGAAAGCGGGCGGCGCTTTGTTGCATTATGCGCCTGTTCATGGTATCATAAACATCATCATGGGGGCTTATGCGAGAATGGCCGATTCGGAGGTTTGACGATATGAGAAAAAAGGTTCTGAGCCTGATTCTGCTGTGGGCGGCGCTGCTCGCGCTGGCGTTGATCTATACGGACAGGGACGAGTATACGTGGCGCTACGAGGGCGGCGAGCTGGCGCAGATCGTCATCACCCGCGAGGAGGCCGACGCGCGGCAGAAGCAGGCTGACGAGGCGATGGCACTGATGCAGCAGGCCGCGCAGGCGCGCACCGACGCGGGGCTTTGGGGCAGCGAAAACGAATGGGAAGACGATTTCCTGCCCGCGCAGGGCGAAAACGGCGGCCTGAACCTGATGTGGGGCGACTATCAGGCGACGATTGAATACGAAGACGCGGCGCGCATGGATGCGCACGTCGTTTCCGCCGGGTATCAGGCGTTCATCGAAAACGGCGACGCGCACGACGAGGCGGAGGCGGAGAACGTCCTTCTGCATCGGCTGAGCTTCGTCTTCCGGCTGACGGATTCCACGCCGAATCTCTATCTGGCGAGCGAAAACCCGGAGGCGATCCGCGCCGTTACGGTGCATAAGGTCGGCGCGGGCGTGCTTTCCGCCGATTTGTGCGCTTACGCGGCGCTCGTCGGCGCGGTACTGACGGCGCTGCTCGTGCTCTCGTGGGATCAGACCGAGCGCGGCCGCAAAAACCGCCGGGATATGGCGGTGGTGCTCTGCGCGGCGGCGTTTGCCTGCATGCCGCTGCTCTGGCGCGGTGTTTACGATGGGCACGACCTGTTCTTCCACCTCAACCGCATCGAGGGTATCGCAAACGGGCTGAGAAACGGGCAGTTTCCCGTGCGCATCCACAGCTCGACGCTGCTGGGCTACGGCTATGCCGCGCCGGAATTTTACCCCGAGCTGTTCCTCTATTTCCCGGCGCTGCTGCGCAATCTGGGCGTGTCCCTGTGCGCGTGCGTGCGGGTGTTCGAGGTCTGCATCCATCTGGCGACGGCGGTTTCGTGCTACCTGTGCGTGCGCGGCATGATGAACAGCCGCCGCGTCGCCGTCGGCGCGAGCGTGCTCTATACGCTGTGCATCTATCGGCTGGTGAACGTGTACACGCGCGCGACGCTGGGCGAAAGCCTGGCGATGGTCTTCTTCCCGGTGGTGATGCTGGGGCTGTACGAGGTGCTCCGCCGGGATGAAAAGAAGTGGCCGCTGCTGGCGCTGGGCATGACGGGCGTGTGCATGAGCCACCTGCTCAGCACGATGTTCTGCGTGCTCTTCTGCGCGATTGCGGCGCTGGCGAGCGCCGGAAAGCTGCTCGCCCGGAAGCGGCGCATCCTCGCGGTGTTGGCGGCGGCGGGCGTTACGGCGCTCTGCGCGCTGTGGTTCTTCGTGCCGATGATGCAGTATACGGCGGACGGGATCAGCACGAGCGTCGTACTCAATTCGTCGGAATACGTGCATCGGCCGGGCAGCTTCCTCGTCGGCTTTGCGGGCGACGTGAAGGCGGACGCGCCGGAGGATTTTGCCTATACCATCGGCGTGGTGCCGGGGCTGGCGCTGCTCATCGGCTGCGCGCTGCTGCTGGCGCGGCGCTATGCGGCGGGGCGCGCCGAAATGAAGACGGAAAACGACAAGCTGGCGCTGGGGCTGCTGGCGCTGGGCGCGCTGGCGCTGGGGCTGAGCACGGATTTCTTCCCGTGGCGCACCCTCTGTTCGATCCGGAAGCCGTTTTCCACCTTCTTCATGCAGATTCAGTTCCCGTGGCGCTTTGTCGGCATGGCCGTGCCGATGCTCAGCGCGGCGGCGGCGTGGGGCTATCTGCGCGAGGAAAAGGACGCGAAAACGGGCATGGCCGCGCTCATCGCGCTGTGCGTGGTCTTTTCGGGCTATACGATGCAGACGATGGTGCAGCGGCTGCCCGAGCTGGAAAAGGAGACCTACACCGACACGCGCATCGGCCAGTTTGAATACACCTATCCGTGCACGGAGAAAACGGCGCTCAAGGTCGGCGACGTCAGAACGAGCCAGCCGGGCGTCTGCAGCGTGCTTTCTTACGAAAAGCGCGGCACAGAGCTGACCGCGACGGTGCAGCTCGAAGGCGAGGCGGCGTATATCGAGCTGCCGCTGCTGTATTACCCCGGCTATCGCGCCGAGATCGACGGTCAGGCGCAGACGGTGGCGCGCGGAACGAACAACATGGTGCGCGTCTACGGCCTGTCGTCGGGCGAGAGCGGCACGGTTCACGTCTGGTATCAGCCGCCGACGGCGTGGCTGATCGCGCAGGGCGCGAGCGCGCTGGGCGCGCTGCTGCTGGCCGCGTCGCTTCGGCGGATGCGGAGGCGCGCATGACGGAGCTGCGCGCGAGCGTTCGTCAGGTGGTGGAATTCAGCCTGCATGAGCGCGACCTTTCCCCGGCGGCCTTTGCCGCCAAGCGCATGCGGGAGGGCGCGGCGGCGCACAAGGCGCGGCAAAGCGCGGGCGCGCGGGAGGAGACGGCCTATCAGGCGGAAAAATCGCTGAGCGCGGATTACGCCGCCCGCGAAATCACCCTGCGCGTCACCGGGCGGGCGGACGGGCTGCTGCTCGCCGCGGACGGCGCGCGCATCGTGGAGGAAATCAAGCTGGGCACGGCGGAAAACCCGCTCGTCCCGGCGCATCGGGCGCAGGCGGCGATGTACGGGCACATGCTCTGCCAAAAGGAGGGCTTGAACGGCGTTCGTCTGCGCATTTTATATGTGGATGAAAACGGCGCGCCCGTTCGTCTCTATGAAGAGGAGGCGGACAGCGCGCGGCTGAAGGGCGAATTTGAGGCGCTGTGCGCGGCCTACTGCGCGTGGGCGGAGCGGCTGCTGGCGCGGCGGCGGGCGCGGGACGCATCGCTTTTCGGCCTCGCGTTTCCCTACGGCGCGTATCGCGCGGGACAGCGAACGTTCGCCGCGAACGTGTACGTCGCCATCCGGGAGAGAAAGCGGCTCTTCGCGCAGGCGCCGACGGGCATCGGCAAGACGATGGCCGCGCTGTATCCCGCCGCGCTGGCGCTGGGCGAGGGCAAATGCGCCCGCGTGCTGATGCTGACGGCGCGAACGACGGGCAGAAAGAGCGCGATGGATGCGCTGGCCATCCTGCGCGCGCACGGCGCAAGGCTGCTGGCCGTGGAAATCGCCGCGAAGGACAAGGTCTGCCCGATGGAAAAGCGGGACTGCCGCCCGGAGGTCTGCCCGTATGCGAAGGGATTTTACGACCGCCTGCCGGACGCGCTGGCCGAGGCGCTGACCGGCGGGGACTGGGGACGCGGGCAGCTCGACGCGCTGGCGCAGAAGCACACGCTCTGCCCGTTTGAACTGGCGCTGTCGCTGGCGCAGGAGGCGGACGTCGTCGTCTGCGATTACAACTATGTGTTTGATCCGTTCGTGGCCATCGACGCGCTGATGCAGGGCGGCGCGGCGCTGCTCATCGACGAGGCGCACCAGCTCGCGCCGCGCGTGCAGGATAACGCTTCGGCGGCGGTGAGCGTACCGCAGCTTCGCGCACTTCGGCACGGCGCGGGGCAGGCGCTTGGCCGAAAGCACCCGCTCTACGGGGCGCTGACGGCGGCGATGCGCGCGCTGGAGGAGGCGGCGGGGACGGAAGAATTCGCTTCCGGGCGGCTGGAAAGGCCGCCGGAGGTGCTGGACGCGGCCATGGCGCGGCTTTTGGACGCGGCGGACGGGGCGCTCCTGAGCGGCGCGGGGACGGAGGCGGCGGAGGCGTTTACGCTGGCGGCCTGCTGGCGCTACGCGGCGGGGCGGCTCGATGCGCGCTATGCCGTGCTGACGGAGGGAACGGAAAAAACCGCGAGGATCGAATTGTTTTTGCTCTGCGCGGCGCAGGATATTCTGGAAAAGACGAAGCGGGCGCGCGGCGCGGTGTTTTTTTCCGCGACGCTCGCGCCGTTTGAGGCGGCCAAACGGATGCTCGGCAGCCTCGAAGGGGATGCATGTCTGGCGCTGCCCTCGCCGTTTGACAAGCGTCAGCTCGACGCGCGGATTCTGCCCATCGACCTGCGCTACGCGGCACGGGAGGCGAACGCGCCGCGGGTGGCCGAGGCGATTCGGGCGCAGCTTGCGGCGCATCCGGGCAACGCGATGGTGTTCTTTCCGTCGTATGCGTATTTGAGATGCGTCGATGCGCTGCTGGCGGCGGAGGGCGTCCCCGGCGCGGCGATTCTGCGCGAGGCGCGAGGGCTGACGGAGGAAGAAAAAAACGCGCTGCTGAGCGCGTTTGACAAGCGGGACGGGCGGACGGTGCTGCTGGCCGTGCTGGGCGGCGCATTCGCGGAGGGCGTTGATCTCGCCGGGGAGCGGCTGCAAAACGTGATCGTCGTTTCGACGGGGCTGCCCCAGATGGACGCGCGGGTGCGCGCGATGCGGCGCTATCACGATGAAAACGGCGCGGACGGCGCGTTTTTATGCATGACCCTGCCGGGGATGGTGCGGGTGATTCAATCGGCAGGGCGGCTGATTCGCACGCAGAGCGACCACGGCGCGCTGCTGCTGATCGACAGCCGCTATCAGCGCGGGGCGGAGCGGGCGCTGCTTTCCGGCACGCTCATCGGCGACGCGCTTTCCGGCTGATCGGCCTGAAACCAGCGGATCTGTTCTTCGAGCGGGTCGTTTTCAACGGGCGGGCGCAGCGCCAGCAGCGCGGCGATCATGCGGCGCATGCCGGGTTCGCCGTGGGGAATATACAGAAGCTGGCTGTCCTCGCGCTCGGCGATGAGCGCGGACAGCAGGCGGCGAAGGCGGACGCGGGTGGCATGCATGGCGTGTTTCCTCCTGAGGGCGCGCCCCAAATCCGGCGGAAAACTGCCCGGCGGCGGGCGCGGACGACGGGCTGACGTATGCAGAAAGAATAGCATGAACCAAGGAAAAACGCAAGTTGATTCGATTTTCCGACTGTGATAAAATAAAAAGAGATATTTCGTGCCGAAGGCCAGGGACAGCGCCGGACGGCAGAAATCAACCATGGACCGTTGAAGGGAGCAGACCGATGAAAAAAGCCGTATGGGGCGCTTTCCTGCTGATGACGACGCTCGCGGCCGCAGGGCTTTGCGAGATGGATTATACGCTGAGCAATCCGCACATCCGATACGAAAAAATCGAAGGGGCGCGGCAGGAAGAGACCGCGCAGGCGGACGGCGCGGGCATTTCGCTTTCGGACATGGCCGCGGCGGAGGATGCACAATCGGCCGCGCAGAACGCAGACACGTGGCCGAAGACATTCACCGTCACGCTGGGCGGCGACACGACGCTCGGCTCGACGGACGATTTGCGCAAGCGGGAGGACTGCTTTGAAAACGTTGCGGCGGACAAGGGCTACGGCTGGTTTTTCTCCGGCTTGCAAACCCTGTTCGCGACGGACGATTTGACGCTCGTGAACTTTGAGGGCACGCTGACGGAGGAGACGAGCAAGAAGGAGAAGCTCTACAACTTCAAGGGCCCGGCGGAATACACCGACATCCTGACGCTGGGCAGCGTGGAGGCGGTGAACATCGCCAACAACCACACGCTCGACTACGGTCAGCAGGGCAAGGCGGACACGATCGCCAATCTGGAGGCGGCGGGGATCGTCGTCTCCGGCGGCGGCCAGCTCGGCATCTTTGAAAAGAACGGCGTGAAGGTCGGCATGACCGGCTACTGCTTCCCCTACAAGGGCGGCAAGAAGGACATCAGCGCGGATGTGAAGGCGCTGCGTGAGGCGGGATGTCAGATCGTGATCGCGTCGTTCCACTGGGGCAGCGAATACCGGGATGATTTCACCGGGGAACAGCGCACCATCGGCCGCGCGGCGATCAAGGCGGGCGCGGATATCGTCGTGGGCACGCATCCGCACATCGTGCAGGGGATCGAAGCCTATCAGGACAGCTACATCCTCTATTCGCTGGGCAATCTGGTGTTCGGCGGCAACGTCGATCCCGACGACCGCGACGCATATCTGGCGCGCGTGACCTTCACCGTCTACGAGGATCACTGCGACGCGCCGGAATTGACCGTCGTGCCGATCCGCCTGACCGCGCTGGACAAGGGGACGGATTACCGCCCCGTCGTCGCGGACGAGGCGGACAGCGCGCGGATTTTCAAGCGGATTATGAAGCTCTCCTCCGGCATGGGCGACTTTGTCAACGGGGAGCTGACGGAAGGACTTTGAACGAAAGGATGGGTTTGATGGCTTCGCATTTTGCGCTGTTTGTCGATCTTGAAAACTGCGGCGGCAAAAAGAGCATGCTGATGGACGTGATCGAGCGGGTAAAGATTCGCAGCGACATCCTCATCGGCAAGGTTTACGGCTATACGGACAGCTATTCCGACCTCAAGGAGATTCTGCTGTCCAACACCTTCGCGGTCGTGCCCTCGCTCCGATTCGGGCGCAACCAGAAGAACAGCCTGGATATTCAGCTCGTCATCGACGCGCTGGACGTGGCCTACACCAATCCGCTGATTGACAGCTTCTGCATTGTTTCCGGCGACAGCGACTATGTGCCGCTCGTCGGCAAGCTGAAAACGATGGGCAAGTTTGTGCTGGGCATTTCCCGAAGCGAGGCGGCCAGCGGCGTATTCATGAACGCCTGCAGCGAGTTCCAGTTCCTGGAAAGCGTCGCCAGCGGCAAGGAGCGCGCGCAGGGGCAGGAGATCGAGGCGCTGACGCTGGCGGATGTGAACGACCTGATCGTGACCATCCTCAAGGAGAGCGACAGCGGGGAGATGCTCGCCAGCGAGGTCAAGAGCGTGCTGCTGCGCCTGAGACCGAATTTCTCCGAAAAGAGCGTCGGCTTTTCCACCTTCGGCAAGCTGATTGCGCGGCTCTCCCAGCAGTTCGGCGCGTTTAGCGTGGAGAGCGAGCAGTTTAACGTCATTGTGTCGCTCAACCAGCCGCATGTGACCGCCGGGGAGCAGATCACGCGGGAGAACTACATCCGCATCTTCTCGCGCATCCTCTCGGAATACAAGGAGGACGGCTTTGACCGGGTGAATCCCTCCATTCTCAAATCGGCGGTGCAGGCGGATTATCCCGACTTCACCGAACGGCAGATCGGCCTGCGGCGCTTCTCGGATGTGCTGCGCGCGCTGGAAAAGGAAAAGCTGCTGAAATTGGAAACGGACGAAGGCGGCAACATGCTGGTGCATATTTTGTAATCCGCGGTCTGCGAACGAAAGACAAACAGCTATTCTCCCCCTTTCGGGGGGAGAATAGCCCTTGCGATCACATTTTCAAACGCATGAAATCGGAGCGGCATTTGGATGTACGGAGAAAACACATGAAGCGAATCCTGACATTTTTTATTTTCATGTTGCTGGCGATTGGGCCGGGGGCGGCGGGCGCGCAGACTGTCGTGATGGACGAGGGGCATGTCGCCTTTGATTACCCGGATAGCTGGCTGGTCGTTTCGCCCCAGCTCTGCGGCGTGTACGCGCCGCTGCTGGAGGACGCGGGGCTTGACGCGGACGAGCTGGCGCGGGAGCTTGAGCAGACGCGCACGCTCAGCCGCGCATACAACGAGAATTACACGCAGTATCTGTCCGTGCTGATCGGCGAGGACGAACTTTCGCAGGAAATCTACGAAATCGAAAACGCGACGGACAGTCAGCGCGCGACGCTGCGCCGCCGCGTGGAGGCCAACAGCTTCTGGGAGACGACCGGCCTTCGGACGCAGGACACGGAATGGCAGAAGGAAGACGGCGGCTATTGGCTCTACGCGCATTACACCGTCACGCGGGCGGGCGAAACGGTGGGGCGCGGGCTGCGCTACATCACCGTTCGCAACGGGCTGTATGTGGAGATGGACTGGCGAATCGCGAGCGGGCGCTTCTCCGGGCGGGATCTGAACGCCTTCCGCGCGCGGCTGGCGGATCTGGTCGTCACGGAGCAAATCGCCGAGCCGGTGCGCGACGTGAAGCTGGAGGCGCAGATCCCCGCCGAGACCTCCAAGGCGCAGGTGGAGATCACGGGAACGGCGACCGCCGGCGCGACGGTGATCGCCGAAACGCCGGACGGCAACGGCGCGATGCTGACGCTGGACGCGGCGACGGCGGAGGCGAAGGGAAAATTCACGCTGACGATTGAGCTTGAAAAAGAAGGCCATTACGACGTTACGCTGACGGCCTCCAAAGAGGGTATGAACGACGCGACGCTCTCGGGCGAAATTGCTTACAACGCCAAGACGCTGCCCGTCTCCGGCGTGGAGGAGAGCCTGTTTGTCACCGGCGACACGACGACGATCGCCGGTACGACGCTGGCGGGCGTTCAGCTCCAGCTTGTGACGCCCTTCGGCGTGAGCAAAAAGCGATCCGGCAACGACGGCGCGTTCTCCTTCGAGCTGACGACGAAGGACGCGGGCGAATACAAATACACGCTCATTTTGGATAAGAGCGGCTACAACCAGCGGCGCGTGCCCTTCACCGTGACCCGAATCATCACGGACGATCAGGAGCAGGAAAAAATCCGCCAGTCCGCCGTGAAGATCTCCTATAAGGACCTGCAGAAGGACAAGGAGGAGAATCAGGGCAAGGTGATGCGGCTGTATGGCCCGGTGAGCGAGGTCAGCAGCAGCGCGAGCGTGTACTATGTGCGCCTGCAATACAACAAGGACGCAAAGGGCAAGTGGTACAACGACGTGGTGATCGTCTGCGACGCGGACACGGGCGCGAAGGTCGGCGACATGATGACCGCCGTGGTGACGGTGGCCGTGTAGGCATGGGCGTGGACCGTGACGGCATAGCGCACGCCGCCGATGACGGTGCGGGTCGCGCCCTCGGCCACGCCGGTGATCGTCACGTCATAGCCCGCAGGGACCGCGCGATAGAGCTGCCACCGCTCGTTCGCGTTCGCATTGCCGGGATAGGCGCCCGCAAACGTTGTGCTGTAGCGGTCGAGATAGGTATCGCTGAAGCGGATGGAGAAGGCGCTGCCGAGATCCGTGATCGTGAGAACCTGCGGCGCAGTGGTCAGCGTCACGCTTGCAGAGCGGGTGCTCTCCGTGAGGTTCAGGTAACGGCCGTCCGCGCTCTGCACGGTGTAGCCGCCGGAGACCGCCGTGACGGTCCACAGGGCGTTCGACAGGTCGCCCGTCGTGCTGTAGGCCGCGCAGGTCAGGCCGCTCACAGTGCCCGCGCCGTCCCAGGAGCTGTAGTACGTTGAGGCCGTCGCCGTCAGCATCCGGTCACCGCTCACGAGGAGGAACGTCCCCTCGGCAAGCTCCGTCACTTGCCGGTAGCCGCCGGAGAGCGCCTCGATCGTCGTCGCAGCGACGGCAGGATCGGCGGACTCCGTCACAGCGGCGTCCTCGGTGTGGAACGTGTAGGTCTCGCCCGGCTGGAGCTTGACCTCGACCGTCGGCAGGATGGCCTCGGTGTAGGTATCGCCGCAGCGCGTGCAGGTGTAGATGCGGTCATTGCCGTCCTCGGTGCACTCATAGGAGTGGCCCAGCGCGCTGACGACATGGCCCGTGCGGCGGTCGCCGCAGTTCCTGCAGGTATAGGTCGTGTAGCCGTCTTCGGTACAGGTGGCTTCCTTCTGGCCCACCAGCTTTGTATTCGTGTGCTTATGGCCCTCTACCAGCGCCTGAATGGCGGCAGCCAGGCCGGTGGCAGCATCGTTCACCTGGGACTGGGTCGCCGTCTCATTGGCGGCCACCGCCCTGGCCTCTTCCAACGCATCTGCGAGATTGGCCCAGGTTTCGGCGGGGTAATCGTGTTCTGCAAGGGCCTCCGCCACCGATCCGTAACAAAGGGCGTGCGTGTGGATTCTGCCACCTTCAGGTATCCGATGGGATGCTGCGCCATCAAATTCGTGATAAACTCCAGCTGAAGGCCCCGGGGCAGCTCCATCATCTCCATTCGGTATTGGCGAACGCCGGTCACCGGGTTGTCGTAGACCATGGTGGCCTCGTACATGTCGTAATCGGAGGAACTCCGTCTGTAACGAAGAGCGGTGATGTTCTGGCCGGTGAAGTTGCCATCGTTGTAGTTGGAGAAAGAGGGGAGATTGCCGCTTTCTATGGTCACCGTCACCAGGTAGGTGTCGTCCGCCGTCTCTTCAATTTCCACGGTGTCCTTAATAATGGGAGAAATTTCGCTATTGTCAAGGTCCATGAAGCTAAACTTGCTGAGAACGGCACTCATGGTATAGTGCTCCGCCTCCTGACTGCCTGCGGAAATCGTCAGGTCCTTGGAGATGGTATACCGGGTCACGTCCCGG
>OIXH01002911.1_pt1 | contig 16147 bp, 17 predicted proteins | sample 1587741 | NCBI WGS metagenome assembly OIXH01 (sample SAMEA3888916, study PRJEB22519) | human gut metagenome | biome: human gut; feature: human-associated habitat; material: faeces | place: Denmark | collected 2011 | reverse complement strand
CTTCCATTACTCCCATCGCGGATGTCCAAGCGGCAGAGTCCGAAGGCGTCAAGTTCACCATCGAGGGCGTGGTCACCTCCAATGCCTCCGGCTATGACAAGGATACCGCCTTCTTCGACTGCATCTATGTTCAGGACGACACCGCCGGCATCAACGCTTTCCCCGTGGCTGGCGACTACAAGGTTGGCGACAGGGTACGCATCACCGGCACCACCTCGTCCTATCAGGGCGAACGCCAGATTGCCGTGACCTCCATCAAAGCTGTCGGGGAGGGCAATGTGGAACCCAAAACGATCACGGCCGGACAGCTCAACGACGGCAGTGTCCGGGGCAGCCTGGTGACCATCTCCGGCACGGTGGCCAGCTTTGAGAAGGCCAACGGCCTGGTACAGACCATTATGGTCCGGAATAAGAATGGCGAGCTGGCCCGCGTGTTCATTGACGGCTATATCACCACGGGCCAGGACGTGCAGAACCTGCGGGTGGGACGCAAAATCACCGCGACCGGCCTGGCGTCCTACGACAACACCTTCAATGCTCCGGACGGACCCTTCCCGCGGATTCGCATCCGGGACCGGGCGGATGTCGTGTGCAAACGTCCCTCCTCCGGCTCCTCCAGCGCCGGGCAGACCATTCCGAACCCCGATGTGCCGTTGGAGCCCGAACCGGACAAGAAGCTGCCCTTCCTGGATGTGGACGAGGATGCCTGGTACTACGACGCGGTGACCAAGGTCACCCGGGACGGGCTGATGAACGGCACGTCGGAGACCACCTTCTCCCCCGAGACCCCGGTGACCCGGGGTATGGTGGCGGCAGTGCTCTGGCGGCTGGCCGGCAGCCCCGCCCCGGCGGACCGGAGCTCCTTCCCCGATGTGGAGGGCTGGTACTATTACGCCGACGCGGCGGCCTGGTGCGCCCAGCAGAGCATCGCCGCAGGGTACGGCGACGGCTCCTTCGGCGGCGGCGACATCGTCACCCGGGAGCAGCTCGCCGTTTTTCTGTGGCGGTACGCCCAGTATGCCGGTCTGGAGCTGGCCGCCGGTGTGCTGGACATCTATCCCGACCGGGACGGCATCCACACCTGGGCCCGGGAGGGCATGGCCCACGCCGTGGGCGCGGGCCTTATCACCGGCAGGGACGGCAACCGCCTGGACCCCGGCGGACCGGCCAGCCGGGCCCAGCTAGCCGTCATCCTCCGGCGGCTGACCACCCCCGCGGTGGGATAAGGAGGGGCGCTTCCGCTTTATTAACTTTTCATGAATCTTTTTAGGCCTGAATTGACGAAGCGCCCCCAAAGCGATATGATTTGTTCGTATTTGAAGCGGTCGGCCAGAAGGGAGCGGCAGACATGAAGGGTTCCGGCGATATTCTGATGCGATACCTCAAGGTGACACAGCACATGTCCCGTCTCTTTCGGGAGCATTTTGGACGGCTGCACCTGACCTTTCCACAGGCGCTGGTGCTCACCGTGCTGGGTGAGGAGGGCCCCATGCCCATCAGCGCTCTGGCCGAGCGGACGGGCAGCGCCAATTCCACCGTCTCCGGCATCGTGGACCGGCTGGAAAAGCTGGAGCTGATCCGCGAGGACGGCATGGAAGGACGCAGCAGGCGCTATCGGCTTGAAGCAAAATCGGATGGATGAGGAGATACTGTCATGTATGACTGTCATGTATGAGAACATCGGACTTGTGTCCGTAACCTACCGGCGCCTGCCAGCCGAAGCGGTGGTGCGCCTTGCAAAGGACGCGGGGCTTGCGTGCATCGAATGGGGCAGCGACGTCCACGTGCCGGAAACCGACCCCGCCGGCGCACGCCGGGTAGGTGAGTTCACCCGCGCCGCCGGGCTTTCGGTCGCTTCCTACGGTACCTACTACCGGCTTGGACAAGGGCAGGACTTCTCGGCTTACCTGACGGCGGCGGAAGCGCTGGGTGCGCCGTCGCTCCGCCTGTGGGCGGGTACGCGGGGCAGCGACGCGGTGGATGCCGCCACGCGGCGCCTGTGGACAGCCGACGGCATCGCGGCGGCGGAAGCTGCGGCGGCGCGGGGTCTGCGCATCGCGTTCGAGTATCATCCCGGCACGCTGACCGATGCGTGTGACTCCGCCGTCCGGCTGATGCGGGAGATCAATCACCCTGCCGCCGGTCTGTACTGGCAGCCGGACTTCCGCAAATCGGAATACGAATTGCTCCGCGGACTGGAGGCGGCACTGCCGTGGCTCCGGGCAATCCACCTGTTCTCGTGGTTGCCGGACGGCACACGCCTGCCGCTTGCCGACCGGCGCCCCCTGTGGGAACGCCTACTCCGCCACGTGCCGCAGTGCGACCGCATCCGGTTACTGCTGGAGTTTGTCCCCGGCGATGACGCTGACCCGGCAATCCTTGCACGCGAGGCGGAGACGCTGCGCGGGATCGCAGACCAAGCGGGCAGGTAATATCCCGCAGGACGCACAAATTTTACAAAAAGTTCAACGACACTCCACAGAAAGCGGCGGACAACCGGGCAAATATCGGATATAATAGGGATGATAAGTATCAAACAAGGAGGGTCTGAACCATGACCGTTACCAAAAAATCCATCATCGGCGACGTGCTGGACGCCGCGCCGGATACCGCCGCTTTCTTCTTTGAGATCGGGATGCACTGCCTCGGCTGTCCGTCCGCACGCGGGGAGTCCATTGAGGACGCCTGCGCCGTCCACGGAACCGACGCCGATGAGCTGGTCGCCAAAATCAACGCATATCTGGCAGACAAGAAGTAAGGGTCGCCCGGAAGGCAATGCCGCACACCCGGGTGCGTGCGGTGTTACTGTTAAGTGTGACCTGAGCGACCCGAAAAAGCAGGGGCGGGGAAACGCGGTTCAGCCGGATTTCCCTGCCCCTTCTGTAACGCGACCACTGATGCCGGAAGGAGACACATGACATGACGGCTTCCCCCATCAAGCTGACGCCCCGCCTGATGACGGCGGTGCGCTATGTCCGTCCCGGTCACCTGCTCTGCGATGTCGGGACGGATCACGCATACCTGCCCATCTGGCTGTGCCAGACGGGTGTGCTGACCCCCGTCGTCCTGCCGGACGGCGTGCAATCCCCCGGCGGGGCACTGTGTGCCATCGCGTCCGATGTGCGGGACGGTCCCGTGGAACGTGCGCGCCTGCACGTTGCCGCCGCCGGGCTGACCGACCGTATCCTGACCGTCCGCACCGACGGGCTGTCGGGGCTGGAGAGCTACCGACCGTCGGATATCACGGTATTCGGAATGGGCGGGGAGCTGATCGTGTCCATTCTGGAGCGGGCGGCGTTTGTCCGCTCGCCGGATGTCCGGCTGATCCTCCAGCCCATGACACACCCGGAAATCCTGCGGAAATGGTTGCTGGACAACGGCTTTTCCATACTCGGCGAGTTGCTGTCGGCAGAGGAGCATCGCATTTACCAGACGGTCTGTGCCGCCTATGCGCCGGATGCCTGCGCCGCGCCCTACGATGACGCCGAGCTGCTGACCGGACGCGCCTACTCGCCGGAGCAGACGGATCTGCACCGGGCGCTGATTTGCAAAACCCGGCACACCCTGACCGCCCGGCGGGACGCCCGCGCCGGCTCCGGTCATACGACAGCCGGCGAGGACACCCTGCTCACCGCTCTGGCGGCGCAGGAGGCACGCATCGCCCGGCAGATACGGTAAACTATCCGGGAAAGGGATCTTACATGACGATACAACAGCTGTACGACGCGCTGGAAGCGCGCATTCCACGGTCGCTGTCCTGCGGATGGGACAACGACGGACTTTCCTGCTGTCCCGACCCGGCGGCGCCGGTGCGCGGCGTTCTGGTGGCACTGGACGCGACCGAGGACGCCGTCGCCGCGGCGGAACGGCGGGGATGCAACCTGCTGGTGACGCACCATCCCCTGCTCTTCCGGGGTCTGCGCGCCGTGGACGGTGCCGACACATCCTCCCGGAAGGTGTTTCGCCTGATCCGTGCGGGCATCTCCACCGCCGCCTTCCATACCCGGCTGGACGCCCTGCCGGGCGGCGTCAACGATACGCTGGCGGCTGTGCTGGGACTGCACGATGTCCTGCCCTTCGGCAGTGGGGCGGGTGAGGACGGAAACCCGGCGGGTATGCCGCTGGGGCGCATCGGTTCCCTGCCCGCGCCGGAATCCTTTGACGACTTCTGCGCACGGGTCAGGGCGGCACTGCACCTGCCTGCCCTGCTGGGCGCGGGTTGCGGGCGGGACATCCGTCGGGTCGCCGTGCTGGGCGGCGCGGGGGACGACGACGTGGACGCCGCGCGGGCGGCGGGCGCGGACGTGTTTGTGACCGGCGAGCTGCGCTACCATCAGCTCTGCGATGCGCCCTACGGCGGCATGGCGCTGATCGCCGCCGGGCACTACCACACCGAATTTCCGGTGGTGCCGGTGCTGGCGGACACCGTGCGCGGCATTCTGCGCGCGGCGGGAGATGCAGATGTTCCGGTGTCGCTGTACGGCGGCACGCGGGTGCAAATACGGTAAGGGGGACTATGCCATGAAAATACGGCTCAATGAAGATCCGGAGATCGTCCGGACGGTCAAGGAGGGACTTGCCGCCCGCGGCGGCTACTGCCCCTGCCGCACGGTCAGAAACGAGGACACCAAGTGTATGTGCCGGGAATTCCGCGAGCAGATCAAGGATCCGGATTTCGAGGGCTACTGCCACTGTATGCTGTACTACAAGGAGAAGTAATCATGCCGCGACAGGGAAAAACTCTGCCGGACTGCCTTGCGCAGGCAGTCCGCGTCCTATCGGTACCGCCCGTGATGGTGGCGGCGCCGCTGTCTGCACCGTTGCCATGGCTGTCTCCCTGCTGATCTTTCACTGATATCCGTCCGGAACCGAAACAGGGCGGCTCTTGCGAGCCGCCCTGTTTCCATATCCCTATACACTGCCGTGGCAGAGAAAGCTCTGCAACAGCGGGCTTTTCGGGTTCCCGAACACCTCATCCGGCGTACCGGCTTCCTCTATTACCCCATTCGCCATGAAGATCACCTGATCCGCCACGCTCCGGGCAAATTCCATCTCGTGCGTTACCACCACCATGGTGCTGTCGTGGGATTTCAGCCCCCGGATAACCGACAGCACCTCGCTTGTCAGCTCCGGGTCAAGCGCCGAGGTCGGCTCGTCAAAGCACAGAATGTCCGGGGCAAGTGCCAGTGCCCGCGCGATGGCAACCCGCTGCTGCTGTCCGCCGGACAGCTGTCCCGGATAACTGTCGAGCTTGTCGGTCAGCCCCACGCGGTCAATGAGCGCCCGTGCGCGGGCGTCGATCTCCTCCGCCGTCCCCAACCGGTTCAGTGTGGGTGCCAGCGTGACATTGCGCAGGACGCTGTACTGCGGAAACAGGTTGAACTGCTGGAACACCAGTCCGAAATGCCGCCGTGCCGCGCGTACCTCCGCCTCCCGGCGGCGGCGCCGCACCGACTCCGATGCATCGAAAATGCACGATCCGGCAACGTATATCTGTCCTGCATCGGCTGTTTCGAGAAAATTCAGACACCGGAGCAGGGTTGTTTTACCGCCGCCGGAGGAGCCGATCAGAGCCAGCACCGCGCCGCGCTCCAGTGTGAAGCTGATGCCGCGCAGTACCTCCGTCTTCCCGAAGGATTTGCCGAGATTCCGCACCTCCAGCGCGGGTGGATTCGTGTTGTTCATATCGCCATTCCTTTTACTGCGTATCGAAATCTGCCGTGTACTCACGGTACTCACAGCGAGAAGCGCGCCATCCGCTTCTCCAGCCTGCCGAACAGGAGCGTCAGTACGCCGTTGAAGATCAGGTAGTAGACCACCGTGAAGAACAGCGGCCACATGACGCCCGAAATGCCGCCCGAGCCCTTCATGAAGGCTTCGCCTGCCCAGATGACCTCCTGCAGCGCAATGATGCGTGCCAGCGACGTGTCCTTAACCAGCGTAATAATCTCGTTGGACATGGGCGGCACGATGCGCTTAATCATCTGAATCAGCGTCACGCGGAAAAAAATCTGCGACCGCGTCAGTCCCAGCACCTCGCCCGCCTCAGTCTGCCCGTGCGGGACGCCCTGAATGCCCGCGCGGTATATCTCGGAAAAATAGCAGGCGTAGTTGAAAATGAACGCCACCGCCGCCGCCGTGAAGCGTCCCGCCTCGCCCGTCCCCCAGATGTTGTTGCCGAACACCATGCCGGGAAAATAGAAGATAATGATAAGCTGGATCATCAGCGGCGATCCGCGGACGATCCAGATAATGCCCCGCAACAGCCACGAGAGCGGCTTGAAGCGGGACATGGAGCCGATGCAGATGAGAAGCCCCAGCGGGATGGCGCCGAGCAGGGTCACGGCAAACAGCCGGAGCGTTTGCAGAAAGCCCTGATTCAGCGCCTGAAATACCGTGGGAAACTGTTCCAGAAAACGTCCCGGCATATCTCTGTTCCCGCCCGCGTCAGTTCCCGATCAGGTAATCCTGAATGCCGTACTTTTCCGCGATCTTCTTCAGCGTGCCGTCCGCAGTCTTGGCGGCGAGGAACTCGTTGAGCTTTTCGGTCAGGTTGGAATTCTTGCGGAAGCCGACGCCGTACTCCTCGTCAGCCAGCCGGACGGTATAGGTGAGGTCGCTGTAATCCGTCCCTTCCCCGACCATGCTGATCGCCATGAGGAAATCAACCACGGCGGCATCGCTGGTGCCCGCCTTTACCTCGGTCAGCGCGGTTGCCTGATCCTTGACGGCAGTGATCTTAAAGCCGTTGGCGGTTGCCGCCGCCTCGCCGGCAGAGCCCTTCTCCACCGCAAAGGTCAGCCCCTTGCAGTCCGCGGCAGTCTTGATATCCGCCGCGCGGTCGGCACGGACGATCACGACCTGCGCGTTGTTGAAGTAGGGCTTGGAGGTGGACATGGCTGCCTTCACATCATCGGTCAGCGTCATGCCGTTCCAGACGCAGTCGATGGTGCCCGCCTCCAGCTCAAAGGTCTTGCGATCCCAGTCGATGAGGGAAAACTCGACCTCCACGCCGAGGTATGCGGCGAAGGCGCTGGCGGCATCTGCATCAAAGCCTATCCAGTTTTTGTCGGCATCGCGGTAATCCATCGGTGCAAACTCGGTAATGCCGACGACCAGCTTGCCGTTCTTCCGGACGGTTTCCAGATCGTCCGCCTTCTTGCCGCAGGCGGCGAAGCTCAGGGTGCAGGCAGCGACGGTGGCAAGCGCCAGCAGGGTGCATACGATTCTTGCTATTCTTTTCATTGGTGTGTCCTCGTCTTTCTTTGCGTACTTTATCGCTTTATCACGGTAAAGTGTTGAATGGCTGTATTATACACGTTTCGAGCGCGTTTGTCAAGGGGTTTTTCAAATATTTTTTTATTTTTTTCGGATTCCGGTATCCGGCGGAAAAAACGGGCTGTCAGGTCAAATCCGCACCGCACACACGGCAACCGACCGAAAAGCAGCCGTCAACCACGGATTCACAGAAAATTTTAACATTCCCCCTTGTCAGCGGGGCGCAAATGTGGTATACTGAATCAGATAGATATATGTAATTCACTGTGAATGCCGAGGTGTTTGTTTTGATCGTTGAATTAGAGGAAGCCAAACGGGAACTGGTCGGGATGCGTCCCGACATAGAGGAGCTGAGTCAGGCACTGCATATCCAGGCGCTGACAGCCAAGGTTGAAGAATTGGAGCAGACCACGCTTGCCCCCGATTTCTGGGGCGATCAGGCGCGGTCGTCCCGCGTACTGCAAACCATCAAGCAGTCCAAGGACACGATTGAGGAGTACACGGATCTGAAAAACCGGCTGGAGGACGCTATCGCGCTGGCAGAAATGGCAATCGAGGAAAACGACGAGGACAGCCTGCCCGAGGTCAAATCCGAGCTTGCCGACCTCAAGGCACAGGCGGAACGGATGCGCATCGAGGCGCTGATGGTCGGCGAGTACGACAACAGCACCGCCATTGTCTCCTTCCACCCCGGCGCCGGCGGAACCGAGGCGCAGGACTGGTGTCAGATGCTGTACCGCATGATTACCCGCTGGGCAGAGACCAACAAATTCAAGGTCAAGCTGCTGGACTGGCTGGACGGAGACGCCGCCGGACTGAAATCCGCCACCATCACGGTGGAGGGACCCCATGCCTACGGATTCCTCAAGAGCGAGAACGGCGTTCACCGGCTGGTGCGCGTCTCGCCCTTTGACGCGCAGGGGCGGCGCCAGACCTCCTTCGCATCCATCGAGGTCATGCCGGAATTCCCCGATCTGGACGAGATCCAGCTCCGGGACGAGGACTATGAGTTCGTGCCGTTTCACTCCAGCGGCGCGGGCGGACAGAACATCAACAAGGTGTCCTCCGCCGTGCGCATCACGCACAAGGCGACCGGCATCGTCGTGACCTGCCAGACCGAGCGCTCCCAGCTCCAGAACAAGGAAACCGCGCTCCGTATGCTGAAAGCAAAGCTGATGGACATCAAAATCCGCGAACGGCTGGATACCATCGAGCAGATACAGGGCAACAAGAACAACATCGAATGGGGCTCGCAGATACGCTCCTACGTCTTCATGCCCTACACGCTGGTAAAGGATACGCGCACGGGCTACGAGGAGGTGGACGTCGAGGCTGTCATGAACGGCAGGCTGGACGGATTCATCAACGCTTACCTCAAATATATCACCATGGACAAGGCAAAATAAATCCGCTCAAAAAGTGCTGTCAGCTGTCAGCTGTCAACAGCACCGGGACAATACGTCAGGGGTGTTAAAAAACTCATTCCGGGTTTTTTAACACCCCTTTTTTCTGCCTTCCATAGCCGGAAAAATTTTCCGTGAACGACAATGCGACACAATCGGACAGAGGATGTGCGGTATAATAGAGCAAACAGCCGGATACCTGCGCCCGACGCCTTCGGACAGGCTCCGGCGGAAAGGATGGCTGTACATATGCTCTGCGATACCTGCGGCAGGAAGAAGGCTGCCGTTTTCTACCATGAAAACATCGGCGGCAGGGTGCGCACCTTCAATCTGTGCCCCGCGTGCGCCGACGCCATGAAAAAATCCGGCGAACTGGAGGATTTCAGCGACGCCTGCGCGGGGCCGGGAGAGCCGGTACTCTGCCCCGAAGAGCCGGTTCTGCACGAACTGCCGATCCCCGCCGCAGTCGGGACCGACGGTGCGCCGGGATTGCTGTGCCCCCGATGCGGCGGATCGCTGTCCGACCTTGCCGCCTCCGGCGGGGCGGGATGCGCGGTATGCTACACGGTATTTGCCGCGGAGCTTGCGCCGCTCCTGCCGACCTTCGGCGGGCGGCTCTGTCACGCGGGAGCCGTTCCGGCAGGCTATCGTGCCCGGCAGGAGCGGGCGGAACGTGCGGCGGCACTCCGGCAGGAGCTGGCGGCGGCGGTCGAGGCAGAGCGTTTTGAGGATGCGGCGGCTTTGCGCGACCGCATCCGGGAACTGGAACAGGAGGCACGGTGATATGGCATGGTACGAAATACCCGGTGCGGAGCAGGATGTGGCGCTCTGCACCTGCGCACGTCTTTCGCGGAATCTGGAGGCTTTCCCGTTCCCGGCGCGGCTGGAGCCGGCGGGGGCAAAGGAGGTCATATCCGCCGTCGGTGCCGTACTGACCGAAAACGGCTTTACCGCCATTGACTTTGCGGAAATTTCCCGCACCGCCGCCTGCGCGCTGGTCGAAAAATGCTATGCCGGTCCGGAATTTATCCGCGAGAGTCTGCCGCACGCCCTGTACCTGAACGAGCCGTGCGGCATATCCGCCATGCTGTGCGGGCAGGATCACGTCCGGCTGCGCTGCATCCGTCCCGGGCTGGCGGTGCGGGACGCGTATGCGGGAGTGAGCGGCGTAGAGGGGCAGCTGGACGCACGGTTTGACCTTGCCTTCGACGAGCGGCTGGGCTATCTGACGCATGACCCCGGTGAACTGGGAACGGGGCTGTGCGTCTCGGTACTGCTGTTCCTCCCGGCACTGGAAGCCGCAGGACAGACCGGACTGCTGGCGGCACGGCTGGAGCGGCAGGGACTGACTCTGCACCGCGCGCTTGCAGGCTCCGCGCGGCAGGAGGAAATCCCGCTCTACCGGCTGTCAAACCGCATTTGCTTCGGACTGTCGGAAGCCGATATTCTGTCGCTGATATCCGGCTGTGCCGGGCGTATTCTGGAATCCGAACGCCACCGGCGCAGTGCCGTCAGCGGTCACGATCTCATCCGTCTGACCGACCGCATACATCGCGCCGCCGGCATTCTGCGACACGCCTGCGTTCTCCCGATGTCCGAATGCCTCCGCTGTCTCGCCGACCTCCGGCTCGGCGCTTCGCTGGGACTGCTCCCCGACATCCGGGTCGAGTCGCTGACCGCTCTGCTGTTCGATACCCTGCCCGCTTCGCTCTCGCTCGCCTCCGATCCACCCGCTTCCGGCGATTTCAACCGTGATATCAGCCGCGCCCGGCTGGTGCGCGAACGGCTGTCGCAGGAAGCATAGGGCTGCCGATCGGATTCCGCTATTTCGGGGCGTCCCCGCGCCGTTCTTTCATCCGGTCGCGCGGCTCCGCCCCTGCCGCAGGAGGATCTCCATGACAAACCGTTTCACGGAACGCGCCCAGCGCGCGCTCAATGCTTCGCTGTCCGCCGCCGCCGATCTGGGGCACACCTACATCGGATCGGAGCATATCCTGTTAGGACTGATGGCGGATGACGCCTCCATCGCCGCCAAGATGCTCCGCGCGCACGGCGCCGACCGGACGCGGGTGCGGGAGGCTGTGGTGAATATGGCAGGCGAGGGAGTGCCGAGTCAGGTCTCCCCCGCCGACATGACGCCGCGCACACAAAAAATCATTCAGGAATCCGCCACGCTGTCGGTACACGCCGGGCAGAGCTACATCGGGACGGAGCATCTGCTGCTGGCACTGCTCGGGGAGGGCGACTGCGTGGCGGTGCGCCTTCTGGACGATCTGAACATTCCCGTGGACGAGCTGAAGCGGGACGTGCAGAATTTTCTGGGCGCATCGCCGGGGGCGGAGAACATCGGGCAGAGCCGGAGTGCGGGGAACGAAAACCAAGCCGAGCAGTCCGGCGGTCGGTCGCGGAGCGGCAAGGAGAACCGCCGCACGGAGAAGGCGCTTGCCGGCACGCCGACGCTGGCACAGTACGGGCGCGATCTGACCGCCATGGCGCGGGAGGGCAGGCTGGATCCCATCATCGGGCGGGAGACCGAGACCGAACGGGTGATTCAGATTCTGTCCCGGCGCACCAAGAACAATCCCTGTCTGGTAGGGGAGCCGGGCGTGGGCAAAACCGCCGTGGTGGAGGGGCTTGCCCAGCGCGTGAGCGACGGCAGTGTGCCGGATACCATCCGCGGCAAGGTCATCGTGACGCTGGATATCGCATCCATGATCGCCGGGGCGAAATACCGCGGCGAATTTGAGGAGCGCTTCAAGAACGTTATGGAGGAGGTGCGCCGCAACCCGCAGATCATCCTGTTCATCGACGAGATCCACACCATCATCGGGGCGGGCGCGGCGGAAGGGGCAGTGGACGCCGCCAACATCATCAAACCGGCGCTGGCACGGGGCGAGATGCAGGTCATCGGCGCCACGACCGTGACCGAGTATCGGCGGCACATCGAGAAGGACGCGGCACTGGAGCGGCGCTTTCAGTCCGTGACGGTGGGCGAGCCGAGCGGGGAGGAAACCGTGCGCATCCTGGAGGGACTGCGCCCCAAATACGAGGCGCATCACCGGCTCCGCATATCGGACGGGGCGCTGACGGCGGCGGTCGCACTGTCGGTGCGCTACATCCCCGACCGCTTCCTGCCGGACAAGGCGATTGACCTGGTGGATGAGGCGGCGTCCCGCCTGCGTATCCGGTCACGGACATCGCCGCCGGGGGTCAAGCAGCTGGAGGTTCGCCTGACGGCGGTCAGCCGCGAGAAAGCGGAAGCCATCAAGGCGCAGGATTTTGAGCGGGCGGCAGGTCTGCGGGACGAGGAGGCAGGTCTGCGCGGTCAGCTGGAGGCGGCACGCGCGAGCTGGCGCCGCGAGCAGGACACAGGCGCGCTGACCGTGGAGCCGGACGATATCGCCGAGGTAGTGACGCAGTGGACAGGCATCCCGGTCAGCCGCCTGCTGGAGGGCGAGGGGGAACGGCTCCTGCGGCTGGAGGATACGCTCCGGGCGCGCGTGATCGGGCAGGACGAGGCTGTCACGGCGCTGTGCCGCGCCATCCGGCGGGGGCGCATGGGGCTGAAGGATCCCCGCCGCCCCATCGGTTCCTTCATCTTTCTCGGGCAGAGCGGCGTCGGCAAGACCGAGTTGTCCCGCGCGCTGGCAGGGGCTTTGTTCGGCAGTGAAAACGCGCTCATACGGCTGGATATGTCGGAGTATATGGAAAAGCAGAGCGTATCCCGGCTCATCGGCTCCCCGCCCGGCTATGTCGGCTTTGAGGAAGGCGGGCAGCTGACCGAAAAAATACGGCGGCATCCGTATGCCGTGGTGCTGTTCGACGAGATGGAGAAGGCGCACCCGGACGTATTCAATCTGCTCCTGCAGGTGCTGGACGACGGCAGTCTGACCGACGCGCAGGGGCGGCGGGCGGATTTCCGCAACACGGTGGTCATCATGACCTCCAATCTGGGCGCGGCAGGCGGCAGGCAGACGCTGGGCTTTTCGGGCGGCGGCGCCGACGGCAGTGCGGAGCGTGACCGGATGCTGTCCGCGCTGCGCGCCGCGTTCCCGCCGGAATTTCTCAACCGGGTGGACGAGATACTGGTTTTCCGTCCGTTGGGGCGGGAGGAGCTTGTCCGCATCGCGCACCTGATGCTGGAGGAAGTCTGCCGCCGTGCATTGGAGCTGGACATCGGGCTGTCCTTCGATCAATCCGCCGCGGAGCTTATCGCAACTGCCGCACAGAGCGGGCACGGCGGAGCGCGTCCTATCCGGCGTGCCGTGGTGCGGCTGGTTGAGGATGCCTTCTCCACCGAGTTACTGGAAGGGCGTCTCAGCACCGGCGACCGTGTGCGGGCAAGCGCACGCGACGGGAAAATTGTATTTGAAAGCGAGTAAGGCAGCTGTCAGGGCTCATCCCCTCCGCAGTCCTTTTGGGTAGTGGTTCTTCATAACACCCCGATCCGCCTTGCCCCAGCCAAGCGGGAAACCGTCCACTGTCACGGTGTACCATCCAGCCAGCTCAGACGGGCAGGAAACCGTCTCGCCACGCAGGTAGGCGGCGGGCTGACCGCCCGCAGAATCCAACGCGCAGCGTCTGGCGCCGTCCGGAACCGGCAACGCCGCCATAGCCAGCGCGTGTGCCGGGGTAAAACGACCGCCCGCCACACTGCCCAGCTCCAGCCCCGCGCGCAGGACACGCAGACCGTTCAGACTTTCCGCCGTCAGGTCGCACCCGGCGGGCAGAAGGGACAGCGTCTCCCCGAACAGGCAGGGGATGCCGTCCGGGATATACCCCAGCACGCTGCCGGCAAAATCCCGAAACAGACGCAGCGCGTCCGGAAGCGATATGCCCCGCCCCGGGCGGTTGTCGCGCCGACCGGGGCGCTCCGCGCGGCGCGACACGGCACCGCCCGACACGGCATCGCCAGACGCCGCATCCGCCCGGCGGCGCAGCAGGACGGCAAAGTGTCCCTCCCCGTCCGCATGATGCGGAAAGAGCCGCACCGCCCGCCGCAGACTTCCGGCATATTCCGTCTGCCGGCATCCAGTCGCCCGTCCGCAAGGCAGGCGAGAATGGCGGAAGCATCGGTCATGACGGTATCAAAATCCGGGTGTTCCCGCAAAAAGGTCAGAACGCTGCCTTCGTCCTCCTCCGGTGCGAAGGTGCAGGTGGAATAAACGATTGTCCCGCCGGGTGCCAGCATCCGGGCGGCGGCGCGCAGGATCTCCGCCTGCCGCGCGGCGCACAGCGCGATATTCTCCGGCGACCACATCTGCACCGCCTGCGGCTCCTTGCGGAACATTCCCTCGCCGGAGCAGGGCGCATCCACGACGATGCGGTCAAAAAAGCCGGGAAAACGTTCCGCCAGCGCCTGCGGCTCCATGTTCAGCACCAGCGCATTCGGGATGCCCATGCGCTCGATGTTGCCGGACAGCACGGCGGCTCGCCCCGGATGAATCTCGTTGGCAACCAGCAGTCCCTGCCCGCGCAGGGCACCCGCCAGCTGAGTCGCCTTACCGCCCGGTGCGGCACACAGGTCAAGCACCCGCTCGCCGGGACGCGGCGGGCACAGTGCCGCCGGGATCATGGCGCTTGCCTCCTGAATATAGTACAGCCCCGCCTCATGGTACGGGTGTCTGCCGGGACGCAGGGCAGGGTCGTCGGGATAGTACCAGCCGTCCGCCGTGAAGGGTACGCGCTCCGCAAGGAAGGGGAGCAGTGCCCGCACGCCGTCCGGGATGCCGTCCAGCCGGAGCGGATTGACGCGCAGGGCGGGGCGGCGCGGCTTGTCGTAGGACGCAAGGAACGCGGGGTATTCCGCCCCCAGCAGGCGGTGCATCCGGTCGGTAAAGCCGAGCGGGAGTGCGCAGGTCTCCGGCTCACTCATGCGTTCGCATCCTCCTTCAGCATAACCTGATACACATCGTTTTTGGGCACGCCGCGATCCTTTGCCGCCGCCTTGACCGCGTCCTTGCGGGACAGCCCCTGCCCTTCATAGTGCGCGACATGATCGGGAATACTCATATCCGCCCAGAAAACAGGTGCATCGGCGGGATCGGCTCCTGCCACGACCAGCACGTACTCCCCGCGCGGGTCGTGGTCGGCGTAGTACGCAACCGCCTCCCCGACCGTCAGGCGGAGGATTTCCTCGTTGCGCTTTGTCAGTTCCCGGCAGAGCGCAATATGCCGCTCCCCCCCGAAGACAGCGGCAAAATCCGCCAGCGTTTCGCACAGGCGGTGGGGGGCTTCATGGAACAGCATGGTGCGCGTCTCGCGCGAAAGCTCGTTCAGTCGGGCGGCACGCTGACGGTTATCGGTCGGCAGAAAGCCCTCAAAGGTGAAGCGTCCGGTGGGCAGTCCCGACAGCGTCAGCGCCGTCACACCGGCACAGCAACCGGGCACCGACGTCACGGGAATACCGCGCGCGGCACACAGCCGCACAAGATCCTCGCCGGGATCGGATACGGCTGGTGTTCCGGCATCGGTGACAAGCGCGCAGGACTCGCCCGCCGCCAGCCTGTCGCAGATCTGTCCGCCGCGCTCCCGCTTGTTATGCTCAAAATAGGATACCATCGGCTTACGGATGCCGAGACCGGCAAGCAGTCTGCCGGAGTTGCGGGTATCCTCGGCGGCGATAAAGTCCACACCCGCCAGGACAGCCTCCGCCCGATGGGACAGGTCGGCGAGATTGCCGATGGGCGTCGCCACCAGGTACAGCGTACCGGGAACGATGCGGTTCTTTTCCCCGACGGGGGGCACGGATTGTTCGGTGAGCATACAGGGAGGCACCTCTTTTCACAGGGCGGCAGACCGGAAACGGTCTGCGCAGAATGCGCCGCTCCCCCATATACTGGCGTATATCCGGAAACATACGGAGGAGGGCAGGATAACATGGCTATCAAAATCTATATCGACCAGGGGCACAACCCGGTCAATCCCAACGCAGGCTCCGAAGGGAACGGACTGCGCGAGCAGGACATCGTCTACCGCATCGGGCAGCTGCTGGCGGAACGTTTGCGTGCGGACGGGCGCTTTGCGGTGCGTCTGTCGCGTCCCACCGCCTCGACTCAGCTGGGAACCAGCAACGCCACCAGTCTGGCGGCACGGGTAAACGATGCCAACAGCTGGGGGGCGGATTACTTTGTCAGCCTGCACACCAACGCCTCGGACAATTCCGCCGTCAGCGGAACCGAGACGCTCGCCTATTCCCGCGACACGCGCGGCTACGGCTTGGCGCAGGCGATCCAGAAGAACGTGGTCGCTGTCACCGGACTGCCCGACCGGGGAGTCAAGCTCCGTCCGGGGCTGTATGTCCTGCGCAAGACGCGGATGCCGGCGGTTCTTGCCGAGCTTGGCTTCATCACCAATCCCGGCGATGCCGCGTTGCTGTCCGGTTCGCCCGGGCTGTTTGCGGACGGCTTATTCCGCGGTATCACGTCCTACACGCTCTGACCCCATTATATCACGCAGGCGGGCGG